>Ga0214921_10002497_pt1 | contig 29791 bp, 48 predicted proteins | sample LL1505_MetaG_FD_177992 | JGI IMG/M metagenome (GOLD analysis project Ga0214921, IMG submission 177992) | Freshwater microbial communities from Lake Lanier, Atlanta, Georgia, United States - LL-1505 | ecosystem: Environmental > Aquatic > Freshwater > Lake | place: USA: Georgia | collected...
CAAACTGCCAGCAGAACTAGTGGGTGTTGTTCTCCTAGTTGTTGGTGCTTACTTCTACGGCGGGCATGGTGTTCAATCTGCTTGGCTAGCTCGAGTAGCAGAATTAGAAGCTAAACTAAAAGTAGCCGAAGAAAAATCACAACAGGTCAATACTGTCATACAAACTAAAGTTGTAGAACGTGTTAAAGTTGTTGAAAAGAAAGTAGAAGTTGTTAGAGTTGAGATCGAAAAGCAAAAAGAGATTATCAATGCAGAATGTAAGATCAACGATGTTGCAATTGATCTATACAATAAAGCAGTAGCAGATCCTGTAGAGGAAAAGAAATGAAAAAGATTTTAGCTATTTTTCTTCTAGTTGCTCTTGTAGGTTGTTCAACAACTGCACCTGTTACTGTAAAATTCCCCGAAGTTCCTGCAATATTAAAAGAACCTGCAGGAAAACTAACTCCGCTGGATACCAGCAAAAAAATTCAACTAAGTGACATAATAGAAAATGCCAACGAAAACGCAGGCAAATACTACGAACTTAGAGAAAAGTATAATGCTTGGATAGAATGGTATCTAGCACAAAAGAAAATATACGAGGAAATAAAATGAGCAAAGAACGCGAAGACTGCCCAATCTGTGGCGGAAAACACCCAAAAAACTAAATAGTAGTACAAAATAGGAGCGAAAACTATATGGCATTATTAGATTCTGTTCTAAATCTAATCAACAAAACACCAAAAGATCCGGATGCACCTAAGCCTCCAGTAGGATCACGTTCAGAGCGCGAAGCAAAGATCAAAGACAAAGCAGGTATGGTTATCAATGTGTTTGCATTGTTGCTGGCTGTCAACGCATGGTACGGTGGTGGTTTAAGTTCTACAGTGTTGAACAATACCATCAAGGCCAACGATACTTACAGTTTCTATCAAGCAAAAAGCATGAAACAAACAATGGCCGAGTATGCATTACATGATGCAGAAAAAGCAGGTGAGAAAAAATATGCCGACGAACTTCGTGCAAAGATTGATCGTTACGAAAACGAGCCAAAGGACGGTAAGAAAGATTTACTAGCCAAGGCTAAAGCTCTTGAAGCAGAACGCGATGAAGCAAAGAAGCGTAGTCCTTGGATTGGATATGCATCAACAGCATATCAATTGTCAATTGTATTGTTATCAGCAAGTATCCTTGCTGTTAGTATGCCGTTGTTCTGGGGTAGTTTTGTAGTTGCAGGAGTAGGAATATTATTATCAAGCCAAGGCGTTTTGCTTTGGATGTAAAGACAAATAGGAGCGAACTATGGCAGAAGAATTAAAAAGCGCAAGCGAACAAAAGAAAGAAGATTGGATGAATTCAAAATGGCGTCCAATGATGGGTTGGATGTACATGCTGGTCTGTACAATGGACATGGTTATATTCCCAATCTTATGGAGTCTACTACAGACATTTACCCATACACAAATTACACAGTGGAATCCGTTGACCTTACAAGGTGCCGGCCTATTCCACATCGCAATGGGTGCAGTCCTTGGCATTGCGGCATTTGGTCGTACACAAGAAAAATTAGGCGGAGCAAACAATGGCGGAGCACAATTACCATCAAGCGGGTTTACAGCACCTAGCGCACCTGCGCCAGGATTTGGTGCCTCACCTGGGGGCTTCAGTTCTCCAACACCAGCAGCACCAAGTGGCTTTGGCGGAGGCAGCTTTGGAAGCACACCTACAGCACCAGCAGCAAGCTGGGGGACAACTCCAATTTCAACACCAACAGCACAGGTAGGCTTTTCAAGTACAGGCAAAAAAGTAGTCCCGCAACAAGATGATCCAGTATTATAAGGAGACATGATCATGAAAAAATTTCTAATTGCATTAAACATTGTAATTTGGTCACTAGTTGGCTATCAAGTTGCTCATGCTGCTGATAAACCAGCAGACAAGAAACCAGCTGCAACTGCTAAAAAAGAAGTCAAAAAACACAAAAAAGCAGAAGGTACTAAAGTTCCAGATGCACCAGCAAAGGCTCCTGCCAAGAAAAAATAACAGCTCAGTAAATCTGTAGTAAATAAAAGGACTGCTTGACACAGTCCTTTTTTTATCGTATAATATAACTATGGATTATTACTCTACACTAGGTTTACAACGAGGCGCATCAGACGCTGACATTAAAAAAGCATATCGCAGTATGGCTATGAAGCACCATCCTGATCGTGGAGGTGACGAAAAGAAGTTTAAAGAAATTAGCCAAGCATATGAGTTTTTAAGCGACCCTCAAAAGAAACAAATGATTGACATGGGTGTTGACCCCAATCAACAACATCAGGGCGGCGGCCAACATTTTTATCAAAACAACCCGTTTGAATTCCACTTTGGTGGTGGAGTTCCTCCAGGCATGGAAGATATATTCGGACACTTTGGATTTGGTCGACAGCCAAGAAAAAATAAGTCAGTCAACATCAATGTTGAACTATCGTTAGAAGAAGTAATTGCAGGCAAAGATCTAAACGCTGAAATGAATATGCCCAGTGGGCGTAACAAACTGATCAACATCAGCATACCTCCCGGAGTAGATCATGGTCAGCAAATACGCTACGGCGGCATGGGGGACGACAGCTTTAGAGATCTACCAGCAGGTGATCTAATTGTTACAATATATGTCAAACGACATCCTAAATTTATACGTGAAGGCGATAATTTAATTTACGAACATACTGTGTCTGCGTGGGATGCTATCCTAGGTGCCAGTATAAATTTAACCACGCTTGAAGGTAAAAACATCAATATTGGAGTACCCACAGGTACTCAGCCAGGAACTGTACTAAGTTGCAAAGGCGAAGGTGTTCCTAACATAAGATCAAGAATTAAAGGATCGTTATTGATTAAAGTCAATGTTGAGATTCCTAGAAATCTAACACCAACACAAATGAACGCAGTTCGAGATATTAAAAATGGAATTTAAATTAGGGCCACACGAAACTCTTGTACAACCAAGCAGTCTTTGGAATTTTTTAGAAGACGGCAATGCGGTACAATTAGAAAAAGACATGTGTGAATTTATGGTCGCGGCACATGGCATTGGTCTGGCTGCTAATCAAATCGGTCTAGCTAAACAAGTGTTTGTTATGGGAAGCAAAACTATTCCTGGTTTTCCAGAACCATTTGCTGTATTCAACCCTAAGATTATTTCTCGAAGTCAGGAAACAGTATTAGAGCAAGAAGGTTGTTTAAGTTATCCAGGATTATGGTTGTCAATTAAAAGACCAAAAGCAATTCAAGTTGAATATCAAAACAGCAACGGTGATACTATCGAAGCAGAAATTGATGGCCTACTAGCTCGATGTTTTCAACACGAATATGATCATCTCAATGGCACATGTTTTGTTGACATTGTGTCGCCTATGAAGTTACAATTAGCTATGAAGAGGATTAGAAAAACTAAATGATTGAACCAAGCCAACCCCTACAGGTTATTTTTGAAAACAGTGTGCAGATTGCCAAGCAATTAGAGCACGAATATATAACGGTTGAACATTTATTGTTTGGCATTATGTGTGACCCGGACTCTTTTAAAATGCTAGAAGAGTACGGTGCAGATGCAACCTTTATTAAAACTAATTTAGATCATTATATTAAAAACAATTTAAATGATATTAAAAACCCAGACGCAGAACGTCCTAGAAAAACTCAGTCAGTTGAGCGTGTTCTAAATAGATGCTTTACTCAGGTGTTGTTTAGTGGGCGGCAACGTATCGAAATTGCAGATGTTGTTATCAGCATCCTGCAAGAAAAAAATAGCTTTGGTTTTTACTTCCTTACAAAAGGTGGATTGACTAAAGATAAATTTATTAAATTCTTCCAAGAGATTGTTGACAATCAAGAAGAAATCGAAACTGAAACCGCAATTACGAACCCAAATCAAATGGAACGAGTTATCAATACATTCTGCACCAATTTAAGTGTTGCAGCAAAGCAACGCAAGATTGACCCTGTTATTGGCAGAGATGATGAACTAGAAAAAGTTCAGTTGGTACTTGCCCGTAGAAATAAAGCCAACGTGTTGTTGGTAGGTGATCCAGGTGTTGGTAAGACTGCTATCGCCGAAGGTCTTGCACGTAAGATCTTTGAAAAGAAAGTTCCTAAGTTTATTCAAGATCATCAGGTTTACAGTCTAGACATTTCAGCGTTACTTGCTGGTAGTAAGTATCGCGGTGACTTTGAAGAACGTGTTAAAGCTGTGTTGGCTGCGTTAGAAAAGAAAGGTAAAATTATTCTTTTCATTGACGAAGCACACATGATGCAAGGTGCAGGTGCTTCTAACCAAGGTAGCAACGACATGGCAAATATGTTAAAGCCTATCCTTACTAAAGGTGTACTTAAACTAATTGCAAGTACCACCTGGGAAGACTATCGCAAGTACTTTGAAAAGGATCGTGCCCTGATGCGTCGATTCCAACGTGTCACAGTTGACGAGCCTACATCAGAACTCACTGTTAAAATTCTTAAAGGTGTTCGCAAGTATTACGAAAAACATCACAATGTTAAAATTACAGATGCAGCTATTGATCAAGCCGTGAAACTGAGTGTCAAATATATGGCTGATAAAAAGTTGCCAGATAAAGCCATTGACATTCTTGACTGTGCTGCTGCTCGTTATAAACTCAAAGATGACGAAACCATGGAAGGCGTTGAGCAAATTGTAGACGTTGAACAGGTTGTCTATGAGTTGAGTAAAATGATCAATATGCCTCTAGAAACTGTTGCACAAAAAGAAAGCAAGAATCTTGCAGACTTAGAAGGTGGCATGAAGTCTGCGGTATATGGTCAAGATACTGCTGTTGATACATTACTAGATAAAATCTTTGTGGCACAGGCAGGTATGAAATCAGCAAACAAGCCTATTGGTAGTTTCTTGTTCTTGGGTCCTACAGGTACAGGTAAAACAGAAACTGCAAAAGCGTTAGGTGAAAAGATGGGCATGCCTCTAGTGCGATTTGACATGAGTGAATATCAAGAAAAACACTCAGTAGCACGATTGATTGGCGCTCCCCCCGGCTATGTTGGCTATGAAGATAATGCAGGTCAATTGATTACCAAGTTACAAGAAACACCTAACTGTATCCTATTACTTGACGAGATCGAAAAATCACATCCAGATGTCAGCAATATCTTGCTTGGCTTTATGGACAATGGATTTGTTACTGGATCAAATGGTAAACAAGCAGACGGACGTAACTGCATTTTGATTATGACATCAAACTTAGGCGCTGCTGACAATGAAAAGAACTCCATTGGTTTTGGCGAAATGGAAAAAGACGGTGAAGACGATAAAGCAGTTAAAAAATTCTTTCCGCCAGAGTTCCGTAATCGTTTAGACGGCATTATTAAATTTGCTGGCCTAGCTATGCCTGTTGTACAACAGATTGTCAAGAAGTTTGTTGGAGAGTTGAATGCTCAACTAAAAGACAAGAATATTGAAATTGTGTTAAACACTGAAGCTACTAAATGGTTAGCTGAAAAAGGGTACGATAAAAAGATGGGCGCACGGCCGTTGGCTCGTTTAATCGATAACAAGATTAAATCTCCGCTGAGTCGTAAAGTGTTATTTGGCGATTTAGTAGACGGTGGTAGAGTTGATGTTAGTATTTCCAACGATGAATTGCAATTTAATATCAGTCCGCTATTGACCAAAGAGCAAAAGAAAGCCTTAAAGCGCAGTAGCGAACTTGAACTGTTGACCAATGAACAATCAACCTAACATCAAACATACTCAAAAAAAGTTCTACAACAAGTGGATTTTTAAATCCACTTTAGTGATAAAAGGTGCTGGCATTTTTAGAACAACATCACTAGATGATGTTAGAAAGATTTGCCTTGCATCCGATGATAATCACTTAAATTATTACGGCACACATAAATCTGCTAGAGCAAATTCAGAACAGATCATACAACTTGTTGAATTTTTAGAAAAAGAAGGACTAACTGAACATTCTAAACGAATTGAAGGCGCATACATTGACTTTTACACCAACGATCGCAAATTTTATGAGCTAATCAATAAAGAGTTCGGCAGTGTTTTAAGGCACGGGTTTGAACCTGCGCCTGGTTACGAGGATGTGTTGCTCAATGGTAATAAAGTTTTAACCAAGAAGTTGCCACACGACAAATATAAATTTAAAGTTTATCTATTACCTCACAAATTAAAAGGTGATATTGCTAAAAAAGAGAGCTTTATTAGTTGGGCTGAAACTCAGGATCCTCGTATTTTAATGTCGGACACTGTAAAAACTTGGTTTATTAAAACTGACTGGAACTGGGATCGTAGATATGTGCTTGTAGAAGACGAACAGACCCTGTTTATGATGCAATTACGTAGTGCAGAAGTAATAGGCAAAGTGCATGAGTATCAAATACTCGATAAATAAGAGATGTCAACAGAAACCATAATTCTATTAGAGAACTTTTCAACCGATAGCTCAGGCCTAGGTTTTTCGTATTCCAAAAAACAACCAGGAGCAGGCTATCATAGATCAGAAAGCAATCTACATACTGCATTTTATAAAGTAGATTCATTTGAAGGTACTATAAAAATGCAGGCCACTCTTGCACTTGATCCCAGTGACAATGATTGGTTTGACATAGTTGATACAGAGTTTGGCGGAGATAGCACTATTTCCGGTGGTACTACAACTTACGGTATCAATTTCACTGGCAATTTTGTATGGATCCGTGCTGCATATAACGTGCAAAGCGGGTCTATCTTATCTATTCAATATAACTTCTAAGACTTTGCAGCAGGTAAATATAGTATGATCTTACGGAATCGTACTGTACAATACTAAGGGTGTGTAATAATGGTAAAGTTATATGAAATGTGGTCCGCACTTGGTGGCCCTAAATCAGAAGAAGAACAAGATATTGATTGGTTAGACGATCTAAAGTTTTTTATTGACAACAATAATCAACTATTGTCCCAACATATCCTTCCCGCTTCAGCCAAACAAAAAGAAAACCCAGATCATCCAGACTGCTGGAAACACTATGTTAAACCAGTACGACATGCTATTGACGAATACTGTGAAGTTTTTGAACTTGAGAACCGGGACGAAATCTTTACCAAAGATAAAATTGTTGAAATGTGCAAACTATTTGCAGATGAGCAATCAAAGCATATAGAGCAAGGTCATTACGACAAAAAGAAATATGAGAGCCTTTGAATTTTTAAAAGAAGCAGAAGCACCTAAACAACTAGGTCGTGCTTTTAATCACTTAGAAGACTTTGTGTTCTTTCACGGAACACAAGGTACGCTTGAGGCCCTCCAACATATTAAAGATTTTCAAACTCCCCAGGGATCACAAAGTATCCGTATGAAGTGGGACGGTAATCCTCAAATCTATTGGGGGCGTGAAACTAAAGGCGGTCCGTTATTGCTAGCAGGACACAATGGTTGGAGCAAAGGTGCTAAGACATCTAGCCCAGAAGAGATCAAAGACTTTATTCAAAACAAATCAGGAAGTCCTAAAACTCCAGAAGAACAAACAGCCAGAGCGCAGTTTGCAACAGAGTTTTCAAACCTGTATCCTTATTTTGATGCTGCTACTCCTAAAGACTTTGTTGGCTTTGTATATGCCGACGGATTATTCTTAAAACGTCCTGCTGTTGATGCGTCAGGTGTTTATAACTTCTGTCCTAACAACAAATCACAAACATGTTACCATGTACGTTCAGATTCGGAATTAGGTAAACGAATTGGTGCTGCTGATGTCATGGTAGTGGGGCATGCCTACTTCCCAGAGTTTGGTATGGCTGACAGTTCACAAAAACCTATTAGTGATTTTAGTAACTTTAACAGCAATCCTAAATTGATTGTGCTAGGGCCTGTGTATAATACAAAACCCGTTGCCGTTGACATGAGTGCTGTAACAAATGTTGAAAAATATCTTAAACAGCATAGTAAAGAAATTGATCGATTCCTTTCTGGCGCTGCCGGTCTCAGCGATCTTAAAAATATTATCTATACCTATGTCAACCAAAGTTCTAGAGCTAAACAGTTAGATGATGTTGGACCACAACATTTCTTTAGTTGGTTGACCACTAGCAAAGTTAGTGCTGGCAAGCAGGCCAAGGTACAAGAATTATCAACACAAAATCCAAATGCCCTAGAAGCTATATTTTCATTAGTACATCAAATTATGAATATGAAAGATCAAATCCTTGATCAAGTTGAAGGCGAGCAGGGCGACATTTGGGATACAAATGGTGAAGGTCGAGTACGCTACGCAGACGACGGAAAGAATCTAGGCCATATGAAAATGGTCAATAGACGTAAGTGGACTCCGACATGAAACTAAGACAACTATTTGAAGCAGATTCTAAAACAGTAGGCATTGTGTTTGGCCGTTTTAATCCTCCGCACAAAGGTCACAAAGCTGCCTGGGAACTGGCCAGTAAGTGTACCTACTGGTATGTTGGCACAAACGAAAGCACACAAGGTCCCAAGGATCCGTTACCATACGATGTCAAAGTCGAAGCAATGAAAACCATTTGGCCTCCGGTCGCTAAACATATTATGGCTGAAACCAGTTGGCTGACCCTTGCAAGTCATTGCTACAATGCACACAAAGATGCCGGTACTTTGGTCTGTTTCACAGATGAAGATTGGGTGACTAAAACTGTTCAGCAATATAACGGCAAAGAAGGACCACACGGTCTTTACAATTTTGCAAACATTATACAAAAGCCAACTCCCCGTTTAAGTTCTGCTACTGCACTGAGAGATGCAGTAACTAAAGGTGACCGCGATGCATTTAGCAATGCCGCAGGTGTTGATGCAGACACTCCAATAAACGGTACTGCATTTTTTGATTTGGTCGCAGAATATCTATTACCATATGTAGAAAAAGAAAAGGCAAAGTTAGCAAAGAAAAAAGTTAAAGCGCCAGCTGAAAGCATAGAAGAAAACTCTAACGATCTAGAATCATTACAATCAGAAATTTGGGATTTCTATAAAGATGTACACGGTATGCGTCCACGTCATTGGACTCAGGAGCAGTGGGACAGCAGAGAATTTTTAGAAAAACAATATCAAGGTCTAGTCAATATCGTAAACAATATGAGCCCTGAAGAACGTGCCGAACAAGGGTGGGGTGAAAGTTTAGACGAAGCGCCGATTGAAATGGATCCTGCCGATCCAATGAATCCTATGATTCACAGTCACGATAAGGCCAATCCTGCTAAATTAAAATATCGTATGCTACGTGCTGCTGGTCAATTAAAAGATCTAGCTGCTCGTGCAGAAAATGCAAGCCCAGCAGAATGGCAAATCATGGCTCGACAGTTTGAAGAATTAAAAATGAACATGGAACAGATACGCCATGCTCTGGAAGAGCTAGGTAAAATTCGCTCCAAGGGCGGCATTAGATCAAGAGGAATAACTGTATGAAAGCCACAGAATTTATTGTAGAGCACAAAAAAGGTCGTAAGGCTGTAAAGCATAATACCAAGCCTCGCAATCCTGTAGCACATGCCGCTCAAACTGTTGCCAAGGGTAGTGGCGCACACAAAGATAAAAAGAAAGCAGAAAAGCAAGGCAACGTCAAGCACAAAAAAGATCTTGCAATGGCAGAAGGGGACGTTCCGTTTGCTGGTGCTAAAGTTGGACATAAAGAAGGTAAGGCTGGTCAATGGCGTAACGACGGTCCAAAGAAAAACAAGCCTGCAAAAGCAGGTGATCTCGTAGGAGGATCATAATGGTTGAGATAACAGAATCAGCAAAGGACAAAATTATTGATTTGCTGGCAGAAGAAAACAATCCCAAGCTAGCGTTACGCACATTTGTACAAGGTGGCGGATGTTCTGGCTTTAGTTACGGCTTTACCTTTGACGAAGAAAAGAACGAAGATGATTTTGAATTTCCCCTAAGTGATAAATTCAATGTTTTAGTTGACAGCATGAGTATGCAGTATCTCCAAGGTGCTGTAATTGATTACAAAGAAGAAGCTATGGGCAGTCAGTTTGTGATTAAAAATCCAAATGCACAGACTACCTGCGGTTGCGGGAGTAGTTTTTCAGTATGAAACAATATCGTGTAACCTATAAAGTTGATACCAGTTTAGAACAAGACTGTGTGTTAGATGTCAACGATCCCTTTTATAAAATAAAAGAAGAACAGTTTTTAGGATCTATTGCAGGAGTTGACACATATCTAGTATATCCAGAACAACAAGGAGAAGAGGATCGTCCTAGCAATCCTTACAGCCAAGTATGAAAGCAAATGAAATTTTAACAGAAGCTGTTAAACAACGATTAGATCCTAAGTGTTGGAAAGGCAAACACAAAGAAGGTACTAAAATCAAAGGCGGTGTTAGAGTCAATAACTGTGTGCCTAATGAAAGTGTGGCGGAAGGTCACGCAGACCAACAACGCAAAATCTTCAAGAAGAATGGTAAGCCAGTGGGCGAAGTTGGCATTGACCGTGAATCAAGTCCTGGCAACGGCCAATGGTATATGACTTGCTACGGTGTAGTAAGTTACGGTGGTTACGATTCATACGAAGAAGCCGTAGAAGAACTAAAACATTGTCTAAAGCAAGGTGTGGCGGAAGCAGGATCGCCGGCACAGCAGGCCGCTATCGCTATCAATATGAAGAAGCATCACAAGAAGCCTAAGAATGAAAGCCTGCATCAAGAGTTTGACATGATTGAAAACATCATTGAACAGATTGCAGATCAAAATGCAGTTGATGTTGAACTTGTTTGGGAAGATCTATCAACGCTTACAGACGACGAACTGTATGTGTTTGCTGTTACACAACCAGTAAATGAAGATTGGCAAAAAGCCAACAAGCGAGATAAGACTGATGGTATGAGTCGCAAGGCAGTCAATGCCTATCGACGCGAGCATCCCGGAAGTAAATTAAAAACTGCCGTGACCACAAAGCCAAGCAAACTAAAACGTGGTAGTAAAGCCAGCAAGCGCCGCTCAAGCTATTGTTCTAGATCAGCTGGGCAACAAAAGATGCATCATATTGACTGTTCTAAAACTCCAGACAAGGCAATTTGCAAAGCACGTAGACGCTGGAACTGCTGATGCGAGCAAATGAATTTATTGTTGAAAACTTTGCCGACGGTAAACATCCTGGTCGCAAAGGTCTAGCAAAGAGATCAGGCGTCAACACTAAAGCAAGTGTAAGCAGTCTCCGTAAAACTGCTAAACATAGCACAGGCGAAAAAGCACGTATGGCCCATTGGTTAGCCAACATGAAAGCTGGTCGTGCCAAAAACGAAGCAGAAGGTGATCCAGAAGGATTGCCTCATATAACTAAAAAACTACTAACACATATTGTACAGCAAGTTGGTACTGAAGGCGCACATGCTATTATTAAAAGTTTAGAATATGGTGACGGCGCAGCTAAAGAATTTCTTCATTTAATTGTAAGAGATTTAGAACAAGATATTGCCAACAACGATATTGAAGAAGGTTGGAAAGATTGGGTAGCAGGTGCTGCTATTGGTGCAGCCGCATTAGGCGCATCAGGCGATGCAGAAGCTGCTAAAAAGAAAAAAATAGATAAACCTGCTATTACTCAACAGGTTAAACAAGCGCCTGCACCGCAGGCAGTAGCACCTGTTAAAAAAATTAGTCCTGCAGAAGCAGAAGCTACATTAAAAAGCGTAGCAATTAAATCAGGTATTAAAGGTACAGAGCTTGCACAGTTTATGGCACAATGTCAACATGAAACTTTGAACTTTACCAAGATGAAAGAGATAGGCGGCAGTTTAGACTTCAAGAAATACGACCCTAAACATGCTCCAAAGAAAGCCAAAATACTGGGCAATACAAAAACGGGCGACGGATCACGCTATGCAGGGCGAGGCTTTATACAACTTACAGGTCGCGACAACTACAAAAAAGCCGGAGATGCTCTTGGGCTTCCGTTGGAAAAACATCCGGAAATGGTCGAGAATCCCATGGTTGCTGCCAAGGTAGCGGTATGGTATTGGAAGAATAGAGTACAGGCAAAAGTGGATAACTTCAATGATACTACGCAGGTTACCAAATACATAAACCCAGGACTGCGTGGTTTAGATAGCAGACAAAGTGCGTTTAAAGATTACAAAATACAGTTAGCCCAAAGATAAATATTAGACTATGAAAATACGTGACATTTTAGAATCTGCTACAGCCGGAGCAACATCAAGTGGAAATATTGCCACTGTTGTAAGCCCTAATCTAGCTGGCGGAAAGAAAGGTGCTAAACCTCCCAAAATGAAGATGCAGAAACCAGGCACAAACGCCCTAGATAGTTCTGCCAACATATTCGGCAGCGGTAATGCCATCAAAAGATAAATATAGTATGGACCTTAAAAATTCAGATCATGAAGCCAGTATGGCAAAAGCAGAGCTAGTTCAAGTGGCTAAAAATGCTATTGCCCTATTAAAGATGATCAAAGAAGGTGACAATTTAGATGGTTGGGTAAGCAGTCATATTACTATTGCTAACGATCACTTAAATTCAGTACACGAGCACATGGAATATCAAATGGCCAATGATAGTGCTTTAGAAAAAGGGCCGAGAGAATTCGAAGAATCAGTGCAACATGAGATTAAAAGTAGTCTTACAGAGCAATGGTTAGAGAAAAAATATCAAGGAAGATAAAAATGGATTTCAAATCACTAATTACTAAAATTTCTAGCATGGATGATCCTATCGATCTTCCTAAAGCTCCGCAACTACCAAAGGCAGTTCAGCTAGACGAACAGGCACAAATGCGTGTACTAGCAGGACAGTCAACTATCCTTGCTGAGTCTAAGAAAAAAGCTGATGCTGAAATTGAAGAAGGCATGAAGGTAGGCGACAAAAAGCCTAGTTCAACTGGTGGCACAATTGAAAAAACAGCAACAGGTATCAAACACCATGCTGGTAAGAACTACGGTGGAAGCAAAGCTGAAACTGATAGTGACGACGAAGATGACAAGCCAGCTAAGAAAAAGGCCAAGAAAGAAAGCATTGATCCAGAATTTACATCTAAGTTTGCCAAAATGGTTGAGGCCAAGAAAGGTTCTAAGCCAGACTTTTTAGATCTTGACAAAGACGGTAACAAAAAAGAGCCAATGAAGTCAGCTTCTAAGTCTAAAGGTGGTGACAAGAAAGAAACTGGCAAGAAAGGCATGAGTGCTGCTCAAGCCAAATACTTTGGTAAGAAAGAATCAGTTGAAGAAGCTGCTGAAATGAAGACTGGCGACAAGAAGAAGTCTTCTACAGGCGGTACTATTGAAAAAACCAAAACAGGTTTAAAGCATACTGCTGGTAAGAACTACAGCGGTAAAGCAGCTGAGAAAGAAGCTAAGAAAACAGACGAAAGCAAAATGATGCCAAAAGGCAAAAAGCGTCCTGTTAAAGAAAGCGTTGAAACAAAACTAACATTTAAAGAAATGATCACGTTGGTTCAAGAGAGCGGTGGACAGCAGGCTATTGATCCAGTTGATACCGCGTTGTTTGCTTGGGCTCAGCGTGTTGCTAAGTCAAAGTTCAGCGAAGGCATGAAAGCGGAAGTATATGCTGGATTGATCTATGAGCGCAACGGTGGTGTGTTCGAAATGTACGACGTACTAAGCGAAGATCAAAAGTAATTTAACCAATTACACTCAAAAGCCGGCAATTTAGTTGACCGGCTTTTTCTTTGACTATATAATAGTCTTATAGGAGAGATTATTATGTCAACCAGAATGTACGGCCCTGAAGAAAAAGCAAAACTAGAACGTCTTATCAACGAAGGCGGCAATGTATTACGTGAAGTAGAAGATCTTAAAGAAGGTCTTAAAGAAACTGTTAAAGCCGTTGCAGAAGAACTGCAAATTAAACCTAGCGTTATCAACAAAGCAATTTCAATTGCACACAAAGATAACTGGAAAGATCACGAACAAGAATGGAATGATATTGAAATGATTCTTGGCGTTACAAAGCGTCTACCTGAATGATTATTGATTTTTTTAAACCAACCTTAGATTGGATTCGAGATGACTTTAAGTCTAACCCAATTCGCTTTGCTGTTGAGTTGCTTGCTTGGGCTATCAGTATTGGTTGCTCGATTACTATGGCAGTCACAGTCCCCACTCCTCCGCTTCTTGCTCTTTATCCTGTTTGGATCACTGGTTGTGCTTTGTATGCTTGGGCTGCTTGGACTAGGAAATCTTTTGGCATGTTGGCTAACTATATACTGCTAACCACAATCGACACCATTGGGTTGATTAGGATGCTAATTAGTTAAATAAAGTTAGAAGGTAGGCGTGGCCATAATCCGCAAGTTTGGTATTTGCAAGCCGTAAATTGCATAGGAGAAAAATTTGAGTTATGTAGACGCTTTCTATGATAGAGAGCAGGATATGATTCGCGTCGTTGAAAGAAATGACAAAGGTGAAAGACACTTTAAAGAACATCCTGCAAGACATGTATTTTATTACCCCGACGCTAGAGGTAAATTTACAAGTATTTTTGGACAGCCATTGTCCAGAGTAAGTTCTAAAAATGTAAAAGAACATCGCAAAGAACTTGCAATTCATTCAAACAAAACACTTTTTGAAAGTGACATCAATCCCATTTATCGTTGTCTTGAAGACAACTACCTAAACGTTGACGCTCCTAAACTAAATGTAGCATGGTTCGACATTGAGGTAGACTTTGATCCAGAACGTGGCTATGCTTCACCAGAAGATGCATTTATGCCGATTACTGCTATCGCTGTCTACCTACAATGGATGGAGACTATGGTATGTCTAGCTCTTCCTCCCAAAACACTATCGATGGAAGAAGCAACTAAACAAGTTGCAGAATTCCCAAACACCATGTTATTCGAAACCGAAGGAGAAATGTTAGATACATTCCTCAATTTGATTGAAGATGCAGATATTTTAAGTGGTTGGAACAGTGAAGGCTTTGATATTCCCTATACTGTCAATCGTGTGACCAAAGTTCTCAGTAAAGAGGACACTCGTAGATTCTGTCTATGGAATCAATTCCCAAAGAAACGAGAATACGAAAAATATGGAAAGACCGCTATTACTTATGATCTTATTGGTCGCGTTCATCTGGACAGTCTCGAGCTGTACCGCAAGTACACCTATGAAGAACGACACACCTATCGATTGGATGCCATTGGAGAGATGGAGATAGGTGAGAACAAGACTGTCTACGAAGGCACCTTGGATCAACTATACAACAACGACTTCCGTAGGTTTATTGAATACAATAGACAAGACTGTATGTTGTTAGAAAAATTAGACAAGAAGTTGAAGTTTATGGATCTTGCTAACACACTGGCCCATGAATGTACTGTGTTGCTACAGACTACTATGGGTGCGGTGGCTGTAACTGAGCAGGCCATTATCAATGAAGCCCACAAGCGTGGAATGATTGTTCCTAATAGACAACAGCGTGACCCCAACGAAACTAATCAGGCAGCTGGTGCTTATGTTGCCTATCCTAAGAAAGGAATTCATGAATGGATCGGATCGTTGGACATCAACTCATTATACCCGTCGGCAATTCGTGCCATGAACATGGGTCCGGAAACTATTGTAGGTCAACTTCGTCAAGACGGAACTAAGGATTATATTGCTGCCGAAATAGCAAAAGGCAAGAGCTTTGCGTCTGCTTGGGAAGGTATGTTTGGCAGTGTTGAATATACCGCTGTCATGAATCGAGAAGTTGGGCGCGAACTTACCATTGATTGGGAAGATGGCGGCAGCGATACATTATCAGCCGCACAAATTTATGATTTAATTTTTGACAGTAACCAACCCTGGATGCTTTCAGCTAATGGTACTATCTTTACCTACGAGAAAGAAGGTATTATTCCTGGCTTGCTAAAGCGTTGGTATGCAGAACGTAAAGAGATGCAGGCCAAACTCAAAGACTGTATCAAAGCAGGCAACAAGATTGAAGAAGAATACTGGGACAAACGACAATTGGTCAAGAAGATCAATTTGAACAGCTTATACGGTGCTATCTTGAATCCCGGTTGTCGATTCTTTGATAATAGAATTGGACAATCAACTACTCTTACAGGCCGTGCTATTGCTAAACACATGGCTAGTAAAGTCAACGAAATTATTACAGGCGAATACGATCACGTAGGTAAAGCTATTATCTACGGTGATACTGATTCGTGTTATTTTTCTGCTTACTCTACCCTAAAGAAGGACATTGACAAAGGTCTTATTCCTTGGGGTAAAGAAAACATTATTGAACTTTACGACACTATAGGAGAAGAAGTAAATGGCACCTTTACAAAATTCATGCAAGACGTCTTCCACTGCCCTAAAACCAGAGGCGAAGTCATCAAAGCAGGTCGCGAGATTGTTGCTTCCAAAGGATTATTCATTACCAAAAAACGATATGCCGTGCTCTACTTTGACAAAGAAGGAAAACGTGCCGATGTTGATGGTAAGGCGGGAAAGATCAAAGCAATGGGACTTGATCTAAAGCGTAGCGACACTCCTGTGGTTATTCAAGACTTTTTGAGCAACGTGCTTGAAATGGTGTTGAAGGGCGGAGAGAAAGATGATGTACTAGAATACATTACTGGATTCCGTACAGATTTTAAAACTAGACCGGGCTGGGAGAAAGGTTCGCCTAAACGTGCTAATAAGATTTCAGAATACCGCGACAAAGAAAAGAAGGCAGGCAAGACTAATATGCCCGGACACGTTCGTGCTAGTTTAAACTGGAATACTTTAAAGCGTATGATGGATGACAAATACTCAATGGCCATTACAGACGGTGCTAAAGTAATCGTATGTAAGGTTAAAGATAATCCAATGGGCTATACTTCAGTGGCGTATCCGGTAGACGAACTTCGATTGCCGCAATGGTTTAAAGACCTGCCGTTTAACGATGCGGAAATGGAAACTGCCGTTATTGATGAGAAATTAGAAAACTTGATTGGTGTTTTGGAATGGGACATCAGTTCAACAAGAAGTGATAACACATTCAACAAGTTATTTGACTTTGAGTAAATTGCGGTTGCTTTTTACACTAAACCTAAATATAATATTCATATACAGGAGAACTTTCAATGAAAGATATTTTACAAGACATCGTGTCGCATACACAGAACCTAGGTTTCTTGACCACGGTTAAAGTTACAGGCACAGAACAAAAGACCACAGTCAACTCTATGGCTGACGATCGTTCAGTTATTATGGAGGCAGAAACTGCTAATCCATATCCAGATATGCTTGGCGTTTTTGGTATGCCACAATTAAACAAATTAAAATATTTGTTAGATGGCAACGAGTACAAAGAAGATGCAAAAATTACTATTACTACCGCAGAACGCAACGGCGAAAAGTTACCTGTAGGCATTCACTTTGAAAACGCTAGCGGAGACTTCAAGAACGACTATCGTTTTATGAATACAGAAATCATCAACGAAAAAATGAAGACTGTCAAGTTCCGTGGTGTTAAATGGGATGTAGAGATTGAGCCAAGCGTGGCATCAGTACAACGTTTCAACTTCCAAGCAGGTGCTAACAATGAGCATCCAACATTCTTGGCAAAGACAGAAGGCGGAAACTTGAAGTTTATCTTCGGTGATGCATCAACACACGGTGGTGAGTTTATTTTTGCACAGAACGTTGCAGGTAAACTAGATCGCGGTTGGACTTGGCCAGTATTGCCAATCTTGAGCATTTTAAAGATTGCAGATGTAAACAACACCAAGATGTCGTTGTCAAATGAAGGTGCTATTCAGATTACTCTTGATAGCGGATTGGCAACTTACAAATATATTATTCCAGCACAAGCTGCCTAAATATGATCAAAGGCATTACACAATCCGGCCGTTATATAACAGTTACGAATGGTAATGCCAGCACCTATGTGAACAGCTATTCAGGACAACAAGGTGTTGGCAACATGCGATACAATACTTCTAATCAATGCATGGAAGTTTTTGACGGCAGCACATGGATCATGCTCAGCATGGCCCATGCTAGTGTTGGCTTGAACAGCGAAGCTGAATCATTGCTTGATTGGGCCCGTCAAAAGCGTGACGAAGAACTAGCATGGAAACAGTTAGGAGATCAGAACCAAGCTGTTAAAATAGCATTAGAAAATTTAGAACAGGCCAAGCAACAATTAAACATTACAGCAAAATTAGCGAGAGATTATGAAACCACCAGTTGACCTAACACCCTTACAGAAAGATTATGCAGTCTATTTGCCTGCTATCAGTTCTTTCTATTCTACATACGTTGCTAAACAACGTCTAGAAGAATTTGTACCTAAGGATCGTATTCCTAAAGGTTTTGATCGCGGCATTGAAGGTATGAACTTTTTAAATCCTGAACAGGGCTATTTCCATTACAAATATGGTTTGTACTCTGCAGGTCATGCACAATTAGACTTACAAAAGACTATGGTGCAAGATAGTATGATTCAAGATCGCAATCGCGGACAAACTATGATCTTAGGCGACTCGGGTGGATACCAGATCGGTAAGGGTATTCTTAAATTTGATTGGTTGGACTTTGAAGGGGCCGCTGCAAATAAAACTCGAAAACAAATTCTTGAGTGGTTGGAACTTACTGCTGATTGGTCAATGATGCTTGACGTTCCTACATGGGCTTGCGATCATATTCACAGTCCAAAGACTGGTTTAAAGTCTTTTGAAGACTGTCTAGAAAAAACAAGATTCAATAACAAGTATTTCTTAGAAAATCGACTAGGCGTAACAAAGTTCTTAAATGTGTTACAAGGTAGTGACTGGGATAGTGCAGAAGCATGGTACCAAGGTGTTAAAGAATTCAGTGACACGGAAGTATGGGGTGACAAAGCCGCAGAAGGTTGGGCTATGGGCGGTGCTAATATGTGCAAGATGCCTATTACACTAAAGCGTTTGATTACATTAAAATTTGACGGATTGCTAGAAGGCAAGAATTGGATGCACTTCTTGGGTACTGCACAATTAGATTGGGCATGTTTCTTGACAAGTATTCAAAGACAAATTCGTGAAACTGTAAATCCAGAATTTACAATTAGCTTTGACTGTGCAAGTCCATTCATTGCTACTGCTCACGGTCTTGTGTACACAAACGCACAACATACTAACAAGCGTTGGAGTGTTATTATGGACAAGGCTCCTGATAACAAGGCACTTGCCGGTAAACACGATATCCCATTCCCATTCGAAAGCGACTTTGGTCGTCGACTAACTATTGCTGACATCTGTCACTATGCTCCGGGCATGTTAAACAAGATTGGCAAAGAAGGTAAAACCAGTTGGGATAGTTTTGGTTATGCACTAATGATGGGTCATAATGTAGAATGTCACATCCGTGCGGTGCAACGTGCTTGTAATTTGATGGATATCGAAATTGCCAAGTTTAAAAACTCTTGGAGAGACTGGAAGCCTTTGAAGTCTAAAGATATTGCCAGTGACGAGTACAGTGATTGGGTTCCACGCAATGTATTGTACCTTGACAGTTTTGTTAAAGATCTGTTTAAGTGTGCTACTAAAGAAGAAGCATTTGGTCTTATCGACGAAGCTAACGATTTCTTGATTAGCCTTGCTGGTGCTAGACTACGTGGTGGTGTAACTAATGAATTCCACAGACTGTTTGCAGAAGACGAAGGCGAACACTGGGAAGAAGATCGTGAAGATGAAGCATTGGATAAACTTGTAGCTGAATAAAGGAGATCTCTATGTATGAGCAACGAATTAAACATTTAGAAGAAGCGCATCGCGCTTTGGACAAACAAGTTGATACTTTGGAAAAGAATGGGCTGTTTGAAGACCTAAAACTTGAAGAATTGAAGAAACAGAGGTTGCATTTAAAGGACAAAATTGCTATACTAAAGCGTAAGCAAGAACTCCACACACAGGCATAAAATGATTCATTTGAATGTATACGACTTAGATAAGATTAAAAAAATCTGTACAGAAGCAGGCACAGAATATTTTACTTTGGAAGAAGAAAACAAGTCTGGCATTGGTAGTATTCTTACGCTATCATATAATACTATGATTGCAGACTATCCTGCTATTGTTCGTGTAGAAGTGCGTGGAGTGGAGAGCTGGTAATGAATCTAGAACTAGATAAACTGTTGTGCGAAAAGTATCCAAAGATGATGATCAATCGCAACAAGAACATGCAAGAAACTTGTATGTGTTGGGGCTTCGAATGTGGAGATGGTTGGTTCAATATCCTGGATCAGCTTATGGGCAGTATTCAACATCACATTGATTGGAAAGAGAAACAGCGTAATTGGGCAATTACTTTTAATAGTACAGCCTCGCCCGAAGACATGCGACCGGTACCGGATGCTATCCCTCAAGTAACTTTGGATCAGGTCAAAGAAAAGTTTGGCACACTACGGTTCTATTACACAGGCGGTGATGACTATATCAGCGGTCTTGTTAGCATGGCAGAATCAATGTCAGGTATCACCTGTGAAGGCTGTGGTGCCCAAGCTAAGACAAACTGGCCTAAAGCTGAGAATGGCGGCATCGGTGGCTGGGTTCGTACCATATGTGCTCCTTGCGAAACAAAGCGTGAAGAAGAACGTGCCAAATATATGAAATCACAAGGATTTGAAGAATAATATGCAAGTACGAGTAAAAGAAGATACAAAAGAGTTTGGCAAGTGTGGCTGCGGTCGTAGCCCAACAGGCAAGTGTATTGGCTGGCATGGACTAACTGAAGAACAATTAGTTGAAGCTAAACGAGATTGGGATCTTGCCGAGTATCAAAAACAGGCCCAAGAACTTTGGAATGACAGTTGCACTAGCGGAAGATCCGAATGAAACGTGATTACACTGACGGCATAAGTGAAGATGTAAACTTCTTTATTGGTAATGAAGTTGAACATACTCCCACATTTGGTATGCGTACATTGTTTGTTACTGGTGTTCAAAACGAGCAAGTGATTGAACACATTCTTGGCGACATCAATTGTTTGCTTGATACTAGCAAACATATTAAACATATTTTCTTTGGTGCTAATCACAGTTTTAATCCTAATGGATATGATGAGCACAAACAATGGGAAGATATGATTACATATTTTCTCGAGCAAGGCTACTGGTGTAGTTTGGACATTCCACTAAATCAAGTAGAAGAATTCAATGATGGCGGATTAAACGATTATGATATGTTTATTCCGCAAATCCGTATACCAATTCCATATATCAAACTGTGGAATTATAACACAATGCTTAAAATTGATGACAAAGACTTTAAAGCAACCAATCCCGGCGTGTGGTCTCACAGTCTACACGATTTAAAAGACCGCAGTAAGTTCACACCGTGGTGTGCTTACACTAACGATGAGATTATCAAATGAGTGGTGGATACGCAGTAGCGTCAACAAGGTCAAACCGTATTGTTGGTGCCAATCAAATTAAAAAGGCAAACATGAAACTAACTTTTAAACAAAAACTTCGTCAATGGTTGTTTGAAGAAAAAGAAGATTCTTATTCCGATTCTATTATATCTGTTGAAGAAAGCAAATTTAATAGTGAAGGCATGCGACTACAAGTATATCGTGCCAGCGGTGGCTTTGTAATTGAAACTAGACACTACAATCGTCGTAAGGACGAAAATATGAATGCCATGTTTGTGATTACTGAAGATCAAGATCTCGGAGCGGAAATTGGTAAAATTATCACTATGGAAACATTAAAATCATGAACTCAAATATTCAAACAATTATTGATAAGGCAACTGAAAACAATCTTATCAATCAAGAACTATTTGCTAGACTTCTTATTGAAGAATGTGCTAAAATATGTTTTGAACTACAATTTAGTAAAGAAGGTCCAGGAGAGCAGGCTGCATATCAGCGCACTCTTTGTGGGACTGCAATTAAAGAGAACTTTGGCTTGCAAAGCAAAGGTCCAGTATCAGCAAAGAATATCACATGATTATTAGACAAGACGTTCGCCCTAACAAAATGATTTGGGTTACCTTCCGTAAAGAAGGTATTCACAAATATCCAGCAGCCGCAACAGATCCCAACCTTGCAACAGGAGATGAATATGATGTATCGTTTTTGGCTAACCCTCATCGTCATATCTTTCATTTTAGGGTTTATCTTAGTGTTACCCACAATGACAGAGATGTGGAGTTCATACAATTCAAGCGATGGCTTGAAAAATTGTATTCTAGCAACGAAGGTGTACTGTCGCTAGATTATAAGAGTTGCGAAATGATGTCAGACGATTTATATGACATGATTTCACAAAAGTATCCAGACCGTGAGGTTTGGATTGAGGTCTCCGAAGACGGAGAAAATGGTAGTTTTATCAAATACTGAAATAAGGAAATAAAAAATGGCGAATCCTGCCTGGCTCAATAAGTACCTTGCAATGAAACCTGAAGTTTCTAAAATCTTCGACGATCTTGAGGCTTATGAAACATTTTGCAAACTTGAGTTGCGAGAAATCAATCCGGCCCATCTTTACGATAAGGGAAATGAAAACTATAGGGCGTTTTTAAACAGTCAACGTCCACGTCGTCCATGGAATGGCGAACGTAAACCATACTTAGGCAACAAGCCTCGTCACAACAACTACCAATGACAATTTTTCTAATTGATTTAGAAGCAGTTGAAACACGCTACACGGGCGAGTGGAAGACCCACTTGCCTGCGTTGCTACGAAAGAGGGGACATCATGTTCAAGTTCTATCTGGCCCTGAGGATATTCCCCGGGCTACTACTCCAGGTGCTTTTCTCAACTTTGGCGGTACTAACATATACAAGTCTGCTCAAGTTGAACAAATGGGTCGGTTGTTTTGTAACGGATCCGTTCATCCCGGCGACCACTTTATTTTTACTGATGCTTGGCATCCGGGCATCATAAACTTAAAGTACATGAGTGAATTATTGCAGATTCCTGTAACTATTCACGCACTTTGGCACGCCGGCAGTTACGATCCTCAAGATTTCTTAGGGCGTTTAATTGGCGATGCTCCTTGGGTTAGACACGCAGAGAAATCATTCTTTGCTGCCATCGACCACAACTACTTTGCCACACAGTTTCACATTGATATGTTCTGTAAAAATCTTTTAGATGACACACTAGAAGATACTGTACACGAATTTATCAAAGAAGGTAAAATTGTGCAGACAGGATGGCCTATGGAATACATGGAAGATACACTACTCATGTATAAAAACATGAAGAAACGTGATCTTATCCTTTTCCCACATCGCCTTGCACCAGAGAAACAAGTTGAAATCTTCCATGATCTTAAACACTTCCTTCCTCAATATGAATTTGTTGTCTGTCAAGAACAACAATTGACAAAGAACGAATATCATAATCTATTAGGTGAAGCTAAACTTGTGTTTAGTGCTAACCTACAAGAAACACTAGGCATCAGTTGGTATGAAGGTGCAGTAGTAGATGCTATTCCCATGGTTCCGGATCGTTTAAGTTATAGCGAGATGGCATTGGATATGTTTAAGTATCCTAGCAAGTGGACTGAAAGTTACGATGCCTATACCGTATTTCGTCCGGACCTATGCCGTGCAATTATGTCGCATATGGATAATTATTCTACTAGGATCCCTAGCCTAAATAAACAAGTAGAAATACTAAAAGAAAACTTTTTTAGTTGCAATAAACTATTAGAGATGTTAAAATAATAATATAAATGTCATCCACGACATAAACTCGGAGAATTTAATTGACCACATTTACATCAGAAGATTTAAAAAACGTTCTTGCTGGCGCAGAACAGCAAGGCGATGACGATAAAGGTTATCAAGAAGCATACTTAGGCGATACTATTCGTTTTAAAATGAAACGTGAAGGCAAACGCTTTTGGGCCGGCGATAACATTAGTGATTATCTTCACGAGGGCGACAAAGAAAAACTAATTGACGAAGCCGCAGAAGCATTTGAAACTGTTCTTGACCGCTTGCTTATTGATCGTGAGAATGATCCTAATAGCAAAGGTACTGCTCGTCGATTGGCTAAAATGTACTTTAACGAAATTATGGGAGGTCGATATGACCCAGCACCAGATGCAACAGCATTTCCAAATGATTCAGAAGATCGCTACGAAGGCATGCTTGTGGTTAGAAGTGAGCTTCGTAGTATGTGCAGTCATCATCACCAGCCTGTTTCTGGCGTTGCGTATATCGGAATCATTGCCGCTAATAAACTTATCGGCCTAAGCAAATATACACGTATTGCTCAGTGGTGTGCTCGTCGTGGTACACTACAAGAAGAACTATGCAATGACATTGCTCGAGAAATTTCTAAAGCAACAGATTCTCAAAACGTAGCAGTCTATATTCAAGCCACACACGGTTGCTGTGAGAATCGAGGTATTATGGCACACTCTAGTCTTACACAGACTACAGTACTCAAAGGTGCTTTTAATACTGACGGCAATACAAAAAAAGAATTCTTTGATAATATTAAATTACAACAGGAGTTTGCCCCAAGATGACAACAACAGCCAAAGAACTAGCAGATAATTTAATCAATCGTGCAATGAACATGCAGGAATTTATTGTTGAACGAGAATTTAATTCAATTCCTGCAGGTGTAGTAAAATTTAATATTCAACACACTGCCGGCGAGCCTGCTAGAATCTTTGTGCCTGCACTTACTCAAGACGAAGCAGAAGCTATGGTAGACGAATGGTTTAAGGAAGAAGTATGATTTGGTTGTTGAAATTACTTGATAAGTTAGGTCGTAAACGTGTCATTATGGATCGTGTTGACAACGAGCCATATTTAGAACGTTATTATCTATTCCTTAAAGATCGTAAACATTTTCCGTTTAATGTGTTCTTGCACAAGTTCCTAAAAGGTGATCCGGACGATGTTCATGATCACCCATGGCCGTATGCCACGCTGATTTTGAAAGGTGGATACTATGAATGGATTCCACAATTTAACTCAGACGGTACTAAATCATGTGAGATACGCAAATGGAGAGGACCTGGCCATTTTCGTATATGTAGCCCTAACAGCTATCATCGTATTGAGCTTGCTCATGGCATAACTGCTTGGACTTTGTTCATGCCCGGCCCACAAAAACGTGAGTGGGGATTTCTAGTTAAAAATAAATGGATTCAAAACGATGAATACATGGCCATGAGAAAGGCAGCTAAATGAACAAACGCACTGTAACATGGCCCGAGCTACAACACCTAGTATCTAAGATTTGCAGAGATGTTTCTGCAAGTAATTGGCGACCTGATTACATTGTGGGTATCACTAGAGGCGGGCTTGTTCCCGCTGTTTTAATTAGCCATTGGCTCGATGTTCCGTTAGAAACATTAAAGGTCAGTCTTCGAGATGAAGGACAAACTGAAAGCAACTGCTGGATGTCAGAAGATGCGTTCAACGGAAAAAATATTTTAATCGTCGATGACATCAATGACAGCGGTGCAACTATCAATTGGATCATTGAAGATTGGCGTTCAAACGGTCTACCAGATGATCCTGTGTGGGACAATGTGTGGAACAAGAATGTACGGTATGCTGTGCTATTTGATAATCTAGCATCAGATGCTGCAATTACCGCAGACTACACAGGCGTCGAAATCAATAAAGCAGAAAACAATGCATGGATAGATTTTCCATTTGAGGATTGGTGGGCTAAGTGAAGTTTTTAGATACGTTTTATGAAATAGACTTTGTGAATGAAAACAAAGCTACCACCACGCTGACGTATCAAATTGTAGATACTCCTGTTTCACAAATATGGTTAGACAGAGTTCGATGGATCATGCAGGTAGACAATCATTCTGTATTTGAAAATCAATGGGCTAATGTTTTACCAGATAGCAGAGAAATAATCGATCTTTGGAAAACAATGAAGCGGCTTGTTGATGGAACTAACAGCAAACAGTATGTTGATGTTGATTTTATTGATATGCCCGACACCATTGATCCGACTGCTGATAATCAAAAAATGTTAAATCATTTGCACCATGTGTTTCATATGTTTATTGAAAAGGTAGGGGACACACATCGTACATATAATCCGCTTGTGCAATTAAATGTCTATATTCACAAGTTAGAAAAATTAGTACAAAATTTAAAGAACACGGAAAATACAATTGTAAACTATTCTTTCTTCTTACACGGAAATGTTAAAAATTCTCCAACTGGCGGAGATCATACTGTTCCAATTACAGATAAATCATTATACCAGTACTGGGATCATCCTGACGAGTTTGGTGATCTGTTATTAGGCTATCACACTATTGGTAAAAATATTCATCATTGTTGTTTAGACAACGATATTGAACTAGTCAAAAGCGGTGGAGTTAGGCCGCAGGTAACAATTGGCAACGAAGTTATTTTGCAGTTTAGAAGAGGAAAAACTGATATAAGTAATCAACATAGAATGATCAACAGTTGGGTAAAAGAAAATAATTTAGAATCATTTATTGATATGACTGCTCCTGAAAATCAAGTAGGTGCATTACCGCTGTTAGGAAGAATTCAAGGTACGTATTCCATAGAAGAAATTAGCGATCTTTTTAAAACATCTAGAGTAACTACAACACGTTTAATTGAGAAATAATATGAGTACAATTATTAGACACAGTAACACTTGCCAAGTTAAAATGGCAAAAAGCAGCAAGACCGTTGAGGCAGAAGTTTCACAATTTATTTTTGAACAAGTGTTAGAAGTTGTTCTCAACAAGAGTGTAAAACTTAAACTTAAATGGAACGGTAAAGTCTACGAAGGTCGAGGTGCAGGGATGGATGTAGAAAGTGTCGGCCCTACAATTACTAGAACTCAAACAACTTCAAGAGGTTAAAATGAACTTGCATTACTCATTAGAAGATGCTCAAGAAGCAGGACAGGCACCTTGGGACAACGTTGTGCAAGATGATTTTCATGTGGTTGTTTTTAAAGACAAGTATCCAGTTACTGATGGGCATTTGTTATTTGTGCCTAAATACTCTGCTGTAGGAGTTATTGAAGATTGTTTTGCTGATGCACTTAAATTAGGTCAAGAAAAAGTCAAAGCAGGGGAATGGGACGGATTTAACATTGGTCTAAATTGGGGCGAGGCAGCAGGACAAACAGTACCGTATCCCCATGTACATTTAATTCCGCGGCGCAAAGGAGATATGGAAGATCCCACTGGTGGTGTTCGACATGTTATTCCAGAAAAAGGTAATTATAAAAAATGAGTCGAGTATTGTTTATTGGTGATAGTCATACCTGCGGATATGTAAGTGAGCCTGGTAAAGTTGGGCCTGGTAGTTATAGTTTTTGGAACGATAATAATTATGCCGAATTGTATGGCATAGAAAACAAAAAAGCAACTGCTATATATTCGATGGCAGGTGTTAGCAATCGCATGTATACTGATTGGATGACATCAATGTTTCAAAAATATCAAGATATAGACGAGGTATTCTTGTGTCTTGCACCAATGAATAGATTTACACTAGGGTTTGAAAGTCAGTTAAATGACGAGGTTATTCCTTTAGACCATTTTACTAGAGACTCAAAAGATAATACTGATATGTTAGCACGGTATTCAGATCTAATGCAAGCAGAAGGGTATGTCCAACTTCTACAGAAACCAGTCTATGACGATTACAGTAATTTTCCAGGGTTTGAACTCAGTGTTGAAAACGGATTAGTTAAACCTGATTTAAGAAAACACACCTATGCTCAAATAAAATTATTTTTTGAGCTGAATACCTATTTAGAAAAAAGAGATTTTCTTTTAAACATGTATGTTTGGGATAGACTTTGTGCCGAGCACGATGCTAAACTGTATATATTCTGTATGACTGATCGTTTAAAATATCCAGACGACTATGAGTATTATGGAAAATTGCAAGCAACAACCATTAGTACCAAAGCAGTCGAAGGATTTTTTAAATCAAGAATGATTGATCACAAAAAATACTTTATTGAAGATAAAGAACATTATAACAAAGAATATCATCATATGATTGCTACTCAGTTTTTACCATGGCTAAAAAGTTAAAATTACTCATAGCTGGAGATAGCTTTGCGGCACGATGGCCCAATGTTACTACAGGCTGGGTAAATCTATTAGAAGATCATTATATCGTAACTAACATTGCACAAGCAGGTGTTAGTGAATATAAGATCTTAAAACAAATAGAATCTCAAGATTTAACGCAATACGACATGATTATTGTTAGTCATACCAGTCCAAGCAGAGTACATACTACTAATCATCCGTTGCACAAAGATGGCTTTCACAAGGATTGCGATTTAATCTTTAACGATATTGCCGATAGAATTTCAATTTTCAATAAAAATTTAGCTGTTAGTCAAGGTTGGTTCAAGTATCACTACGATGAAGTTTATCAAATTGACATGTACAACTTGATCCGTGAAAAGATCAATGCTCTCATCAATATTCCCTATATTAGCCTAAGTCATGTTGATATTGTAAACCAACTATCAATAGAAAAAACACATATTGATTTTAGTGATCTATGGAAAATAGAAAGAGGTACTATGAATCACTATACATACAATGGGAATTGTGCAGTCTTTAAATCTATAAAAATTAAATTACTAGAACTTGAAGGAAAATAATCATGGAAAAAGTTGAAGCGGGCAGTGTTTGGGTAGGTAGTAATAATCGTGAAAAATTTGTTGTCATTACTGTGACTGAGGTAGACGGTCATACTTGGGTACATTACCGTACAGAAAATACAAATAAAGAATATTCTTGTTATATAGAAAGTTTTCTTCAACGGTTCACTAGGCATGTCAACAGTTAAAAAACATAAACAATTTAGCACAAGGAAATTATCGTTGAGTGAAAATAAAACATACGAAGTAATTGTTCCGTGGCATCAAGGTCAAGACGGATTTTGGTGGAATGAAACTTGTGCTAAAGTGCTAACTGTATTTGGTCTTCCGGGTGACCGATATCGTTATAGTCCCGAAATGGATAAGATGACATTCTTCTTTGGCAACGAAGCTGATCAGTTTACCTGTAAAATTTTATTGAGTGATAGATTATGAAATACATTAGTAATATAATTATTGCATTGAGCCTAGCTGTTCTAGCAGTATATATTTTGACATCAGAGCCCCAAGAGTACAGGGTATATGACTGCGGAATGGCAGAATGGCACCCCGATATTCCAATTGAAGTCAAAGAAGAATGTCGAAAAAGACGATCAAACGAATGGCAAAAACAACATCCTGAAAGAACCAATCATGAAAAATACACAACCTAACTCTTGGACATTGACTGTTGAAGATGACCCCGAAACAGGTGACGCAATACTGACCTTCCCTCCAGACTTGCTAGAACAAGCAGGTTGGAAAGAAGGTGATACTATAAATTGGATTGACCAAAAAGACGGCAGTTGGCGTTTAGTAAAGGTTGACAAAACTACTGAAAAGAGTGTATAATATATTATGAGCAAAATTAAAATCGCAGAGCTGTTTTACAGCATACAAGGTGAAGGCCGCTATATGGGTGTTCCTTCTGTGTTCTTACGTACATTTGGTTGCAACTTTAAATGTGCGGGATTTGGAATGCCTCGAGGCGAACTAAGTGCAGAGGTAGAATCTATCGCAAATCGTATTAGCGAATTTAAAAATTACAAAGAACTACCACTTGTTAGTACAGGGTGTGATAGCTATGCTAGTTGGGATCCTCGGTTTAAAGATCTTAGCGCAATGCTTTCTTCAGACGCAATTGCCGATGGTATTATGGATATGTTACCCTACGAAGAATGGCGAGATGAACATCTTGTTATTACAGGTGGCGAGCCTTTGCTAGGTTGGCAACGTGCTTATCCAGACTTGCTAGACA
>Ga0214921_10002498_pt1 | contig 29788 bp, 24 predicted proteins | sample LL1505_MetaG_FD_177992 | JGI IMG/M metagenome (GOLD analysis project Ga0214921, IMG submission 177992) | Freshwater microbial communities from Lake Lanier, Atlanta, Georgia, United States - LL-1505 | ecosystem: Environmental > Aquatic > Freshwater > Lake | place: USA: Georgia | collected...
ATTAAAAAAGTTAATTTAATCCAGAGCAATTTAATTAAGGAAGGTGCTAAAATATTAATAGGATACTATCCTATTCCATTTAAGAGAATTGAAAATAATAACCTACCAGATTCGTCAAAACTTACCTTTGAAAAAAGTAACAAGTCATTAATTTTCATTTCGGGTCCAGCCAATACTTTTGTTCCACCTATTAATGATATACCTTATCCTTTTGTACTTTCAAATAAAATTCCAGAACATTCCGTAGTAGAAATTACAAATCCTATGTCAAAAAAATCGATATTAGCAAAAGTAATTGGTAAAATTCCACCTGGAAAATACCCATTGGATATCTTACTTTTGTTAAGTAAAAAGGATGCTACAAATCTTGGATTTATTGATACTAAATTTTTTGTTACTGTAAAATACTACCATTGAAATGAAATATTGTCATTCTATTTTAGAAACCATAGGAAATACGCCTTTGGTACAAATTAAAAAGATACTTCCTGGCATAAAAGCTACTGTATTAATAAAAGTAGAAACTTTCAATCCAGGTAATTCTATTAAAGACAGAATGGCGTTAAAAATGCTATTAGATGCTGAAATCACTGGTAACATTAAGCCTGGTGGGACTATAATAGAATGTACTTCTGGAAATACAGGCATGGGATTGGCCATCGCAGCCGCCGTAAAAGGTTATAAATGTATTTTTACAACAACAGATAAACAATCTAAAGAAAAAATTGATTTATTAAAAGCACTTGGTGCTGAAGTCATTGTATGTCCTACAAATGTGCATCCTGATGATGCTTCATCGTATTATTCAGTTGCTAAAAGATTAAGTTTTGAAATTCCAAATTCTTTTTGGTTTAATCAATATGACAATCTTTCTAACCGATTAGCCCATTATGAGTCTACAGGTCCTGAAATATGGAACCAAACGGAAGGAAAAGTAACACATATTGTAACAGGAGTAGGAACGGGAGGTACCATTTCAGGTACAGCAAAATTTTTAAAGGAGCAAAATAAAAATATAAAAGTTTGGGGAATAGATACTTATGGATCAGTATTTAAAAAATACCATGAAACAGGAATTTTTGACGAGAAGGAAATTTATCCTTACATAACAGAGGGTATTGGTGAAGATATTCTACCAAAAAATGTTGATTTCAGTCTTATTGATCATTTTGAAAAAGTAACAGATAAAGATGGTGCATTAATGGCAAGAAAAATGGCTCGAGAAGAGGGAATGCTCCTTGGATACTCAGCTGGTTCTGCCGTAGCAGGCCTTTGGCAAATGAAAGATCAACTTAAAGAGGACGATGTTGTTGTCGTCATTATACATGATCATGGCAGCAGGTATGTAGGTAAAATATATAACGATGACTGGATGCGTGAGCGAGGATTTTTAGAAAGCGAATTGAAAGCTAAAGATATTATTTCCCGAAAAGTAACAAAAGATTTTATTTCTATATCACCAGATGCAACTATACATGAAGTTCTAAATATGATGAAAAATTATGATATTTCTCAATTGCCTGTTAAAGAAAAGGAAGAATGGGTTGGATCAATAGGCGAACAACAGGTTATCAGTGCATTAAGTGAAGATAACCGACAAAATATATTGGTAAGAGACATTATGGGTCCATCCTTGCCTATTGTCGGAGAGGAAATTACTGTTACACAACTTAGTAAAATTATTTCCCGTCAAACTCCAGCTGTTTTAGTCAAAAAGACAGCAGGAGATTTTCAGATCATTTCACAATATGACTTAATCCAGAGTTATTAAAATAATTTTTTAATCAATATAACGTTTTACTAATTCTTGATAAGAATCAATTCTTCTGTCACGGAAAAAAGGCCACATTCTTCTGACCGCTTCCGTTCTGTTTTTATCAATTTCAACGATGAAGCCCCCCGAGGAATCTACATCTGTTTTAAATAGCACTTCACCTTGAGGGCCGCATACAAAACTCTGTCCCCAAAAACTAATTCCATTAGTCACTCCAGTCCAATCGGGTTCAAATCCACATCTGTTAATAGATACTAAGGGTAAACCATTAGCAATTGCATGTGCTCTTTGGACGGTAAACCATGCGTCATATTGTCTTTGTTTCTCACTATCATTATCAGTATATTCCCAGCCTATAGCAGTTGGATAAATAAGTATTTCTGCCCCTTTTAAAGCCATTAATCTGGCAGCTTCTGGGTACCATTGATCCCAACATACCAATATTCCTAATTTTCCTACACTGGTTTGAATTGGTTCAAAACCTAAATCTCCAGGAGTGAAGTAAAATTTTTCATAATATGCAGGATCGTCAGGGATATGCATTTTTCTGTAAATGCCTGCTATATTTCCATCATTTTCAAATACCACAGCTGTATTATGATATAAACCCGGTGCTCTCTTTTCAAAAAGTGATGAAACAATGACAACTTTATTATCCTTTGCCGCTTTGCCAAGTAATTCCGTCGAATATCCTGGAATTGTTTCTGCTAAATCAAACATGGCAGGATCTTCAGCCTGACAGAAATAAATACTGTTATGTAATTCTTGTAAAGCGATTAATTCGGCACCATTAATAGCTAGTTTTTGAATTTCCAAAATTATGTTATTAATATTTTCAGCAGGATTTAAATTTGAAGCCTGTTGAATTAATCCAATCCTTAATTTTTCTTTTTTCATTAGTATTAAATTAATAGTTAATGGAACCCTCAGGATATTGCATAGTTATGCAATGCAAAGAGCCATGTTGCTCAATTAATGTGAGGGAATTAATTGGAATTATTTTTCTTTCTGGAAATAATTCTTCTAAAATAAAAATGGCTTCTTTGTCCTGTTTAACACCGTAAATGGGTAGTAAAACTGCCTTATTAAAAATTAGAAAATTTGCATAAGTAGCAGGTAGCCTGTGACCGTCAGCAGCAAAACAGGCATCAGGCCACGGAAGAGGAACAAGTTTAAAGCCATTTCCTTCAGTATTGGTTAAATCCTTTAATTCTTCTTCCATTTTTATTAATTCAGAAAAATGTTCATCATTTATATCGTTACATTTAACGTAAGCAATGGTGGAAGGGTTACAAAACCGAACAAGGGTGTCAATATGGGAATCGGTATCATCCCCAGCTAAATACCCATGGTTGAGCCAGTAAATGTTTGATACCCCCAGTTTTTCTTTTAATAATTGATTTATCTGTTCTTCGGAATAATCGGGATTTCTAAAGCGAGAACTCATACATCTTCTTGTTGTTATCAGTGTCCCTAATCCATCTGTTTCAATAGCACCTCCTTCTAATACGAAATTAATTTCTTCAATGGGGATTTTAAAAGCATTAGAGGAAGCTAATCTTTTCGTAATCTGATTATCTTTTGATGCATTAAATTTTAATCCCCAACCATTAAATGTAAAATCTAATATTTTAGCTGACCCTCCATCTTTAACAGTTATGCCTCCATGGTCTCTCGCCCAGGTATCATCACTATCTATTTGGTAAAGAAGGAGGTTTTTAAGATCAGTATCTTTAAAATAAGTCAGCGTTTTTTTAACATTTTTGGCAACCAGAATTACCTTTGCATAAGGTAGAACAGCTTTAACAGCTTCAACAAATACATCAATAGCTTCGTCTAAACTATCTTTCCAGTCAGAGTCTTCATGAGGAAAAGTGAATTGAACAGCATCTTGTTTCTCCCATTCTGCAGGCAATCTAAAGGACATTTTTCGGGTAAAGTTAATTTATTTTATTAATGTTATGAATACGTCTGGTTGTACAGCACCTTAAATTATTGTAATTTGGCAATAAATAACAAACTTACCTTATGTTAGATAAATTAATCTTTGACTTACAGGAAAAAGCAAAAGAATTCTGGCCAGATTTCCAATATATTTATAAAACATTGTACTCGAATTCCACCGACAAAGATTTAATTGCAGTCATTGAAACCATCAATTTGTTTTATGTGGAAAGAAAAACCTCTTTAAAACAGATTGATGAAATCAGAGTAAATAATAAAAACTGGCATTTAGATCAAAAATGGATTGCTACCATGTTTTACACAGATTTATACACAGGAAATATAAAAGCAATTGAAAATCGTCTTGATTACTTAAAGGATTTGGGTATTAATTATATCCATTTAATGCCTTTACTTGAAACAAGAGAAGGTCAGGCAGATGGTGGATATGCAATTAAAGATTTTCGTCGGGTCAATCCAAAATTAGGTAGTAATGAAGATTTGATGAATCTTATCGAAAAGATGCATGAAGAAGATCAAATTATTGCCATTGATTTTGTAATGAATCATACAGCAAAAGAGCATAATTGGGCTCAAAGTGTATTGAGAGGAGAATCACAATATGCTAATTATTATTATATTTTTTCAGATAGAAATATTCCTGACCAATTTGAAAAAACATTACCTGAGGTATTTCCCGATTTTGCTCCTGGAAATTTCACTTATCAACCTGAGATTAATAAATGGGTTTGGACAACCTTTAATGATTATCAATGGGATTTAAACTATAGTGAACCTGCAGTTTTTAATGCAATGTTAGGTGAAATGTTATTTTTGGCAAATTTAGGCGTTGATATTTTAAGACTTGATGCAGTACCTTTTTTATGGAAGAAACTTGGGACCAATTGTCAAAATCAGGAGGAAGCGGTATTGCTATTGGTGGCTTACAAATATTTAATAAATCTCGTTGCCCCAGGTGTATTATTTAAATCGGAAGCCATTGTTTCCCCGAACGACATCATTCGCTACTTAGGTTCAGGAGGGTATGAAGGTAAAGCGTGTGAAATTGGATACAATGCAACTTTAATGAATCATCTCTGGCATGCAATCGCGTGTGAAAATACACATTTATTGAGGACGACACTAAGTAAATTACCTAAAATACCAGCATCCTCTACATGGATTAATTATATACGTTGTCATGACGATATTGGATGGGGAATTTCAGATCAGAATGCTGCAGATGTTGGACAAAATGGCCATGAAACGCGCCTATTTTGTTCTAATTTTTATACAGGTAATTTACCTAACAGTTATGCTCAGGGATATTTTTTTCAGAAAGATAAAATGAATGGGGAATCAAGAATTTCAGGAAGTACAGCAGCGTTGATTGGTCTCCAAAGAGCATTAATTGAAAATAAAAAGGAAGAGGTTTTTTTTGCTATAAATCGTTTCAGATTATTACATGGTATTATATTTTTTATGAAAGGCATTCCCTTGGTTTATGCAGGTGATGAAATTGGTCATCTAAATAATTTTGACTATTTAAAAGATGAAACCAAAAAAGAAGATAATCGATGGTTACATCGGCCTAAAATGGATTGGGATAAAGCTGAGCTTCGCTTAAAATCAGGAACCATTGAAAATATGCTTTTCAATGTAATTGCCAATTTGGCAAAAAAAAGAAAAAAGTTATCTTGTTTACATGGCAACGCAGAAGAGAACCTTATCATTTTAAAAAATGATAAAGTCTTTTGTGTCAAAAAAATAATAAATAATAAAAATTTAGTTCTTCTTGCAAATTTTAGCAGAGAATACCAATGGATTGAAAAAATAGACATTCCCATTTTTATACAAATATTAAATTACAAGGATGAAATTAATGGATGCAATATATCTTTTCCAGGAGATTCAATTATTTTACCACCCTATGGGATTTATTGGCTATCAGATAATTATGATTTCAAAGTGGAAAGTAAGATATATACTTTAAATATTGATGTTTCAACATTTCCGGGAGAGTCTGTTTATATCATTGAGAACAATTTAACATTACCTAGGGGTGAAAAACCGCGACAATTGTCCTGTTATTGGAAGGATGGTGTAGGATGGCTTGTAGAAATAGAACAAAAGAAAGGTAGCTTTTTTAGCTATAACTGGGTAAAAATGTATGGCAATGAAAAAATTGAAGTATCCAAAATTCAATTCTTCTTCCCAACCTAGATTTTAAAAAATTAGAATTAAGAACTAAAAATTAATTCCTAAACTTAATTGATTGGTTACGAAACTAATTTCATTTTTGGGTTCAATTATTTTGCTCTGTACAGTAGGTAAAAGTCTTTTAATAATGCGCAAAGATTTCAAGTAATGGTTTTTTTTAATATCAAATACACCATAATGGTCCATTACATCTATTTTAACATGACCCATAGCGTGCAGTAGTTGATTATCAGGTAAAATAATCCCCGTATGAACTATTCGCCCAAATCTATTCTCGAAAAAAGCGATATCACCTGGTTGAGCGAGCTCAATAAACTCTACAGAGGAACCCAATTTGACCTGTTCCATTGGATCACGAGGCATAGAAATTCCTAACATTTGGAAAACAATCTGAACCAAACCCGCACTATCAATACCAAAGGGAGATCGTCCTCCCCAAAGGTAAGGTGTATTTAAATATTTTCTTGCCAGCTTGACAATCATTTCAGGTGAAGGTTTCAATTTATCAAAAGGCAAAGCCTGACCGGTAAAAGAATATTTATATTTATTAAGAGAAAACCTTAATCCATCATATTCGGGTAATCTGGCAGCTAAAGTGACAGAAATGAATGATTCTGGACCAATAGCTGGCTGCAACATTTCAAGACTATAGGCATAATTATTTTTATATTTTATAAAAGTATCCTCATTAATAGAAAGAAGTTGATCCTTTTCCACCCATCCTATAAGTCCATCTGATTCACAAATAATCCTGAGCCAGTGTTTACCCTTAGATTCGAGAATTTCTGCCATTTCACCAAATAACATTTGAGAAATAAGTTCACTTCTATGAGAAGGTGAAACTCGAATTGGGATGACACTTAAAGCACAAATGCCAAACTCAATTTTACCGTTAAAATTCTTATTTTCTGAAAGTTGTAACATGATAGGCCAAAAATACTAAAAGTTATATTTCTACCGTTATGCATATATTAAAATTAAACATTATTTTAGCGCTTTTCAAATATATTTCATGCAGGTGTATCATAAAGCTAACCTAATAATAAGCGTATTATGTTTAATTTCCACTTTAGTTTGGAGTCAGGATCCAAATTTTTCCCAATACAATAATTTACCAGTTTATTTAAATCCCTCTTTGAGTGGTAGTTTCGAGGGTAGTTATCGCGCTATACTTGCACATCGCAATCAAGGAAATTCTCTTTTCAATGAGCCATTTGTCTCTTTGGCAAGTAGTTTTGACTTAAGACTCCCGCTCAAATATGATGGAAAAATATTAGATGATGCTGCTGGCGCTGGTGTTTTGTTTATGCAGGACAGAAATTCTGCTAAAGGCTGGAATACTCAAAATATATATGTTTCTGGGGCTTTTCACAAAAGTATAGAGCCAAGCAATCATCAGTTTATAAGTATTGGCTTCCAATTGGGCATCATACAAAAGAGTATAAGCTATAGTAAATTAACCTTTGAAGATCAATTTAATGGGACAGATAATTATAATGATCCCACTGCTGAAAATCTTCCAGAAAATAATTATGCTTTCCCTGATTTAGTGTCTGGGGTCCAATATTCATTTATGATGCCAAACCAATTTGGTGGATTCTTGGGCGGAGCTATCGCGCATTTTAATAAACCAAATCAAAGTTTTTATCAAAAAAATATTTTATTCCTTAATTTGGTTAATGACAGACCTTTAGCAATTAGATATACTGTTCATGGGGGATTTCAAATACCAGTTACAGATAAAATACAGATAAATCCCAGATTCATGGCTCAAAAGCAAGGAAGTCATATAACTGGAATGGGAGGTTTTAATATAAGAAGAATAGTAAATGATGTAAACAACACCTCTATTCATTTTGGAGGCTCCATAAGACCCATTCTTACTCACTTGAAAAATCCAATAATAGAATCAGCCATCTTTCTTTTGGGAATTGAGCTAAATGAGTTACTCATTGGATTGTCCTATGATGCTGGATTATCAAATAGCTTTACAGGAATTCCCGGTAGAAGAAATGCAATTGAAATTACACTAACTTATATGGGTAGATATAATAATGATGATACATTTTGTCCAAAATTTTAATCATCAATTTTTATATTTTCTATAATCTCCAATCCATATCCGTCTAAAGCAACTCTTTTTTTGGGATTATTTGTTATTAATTTAATCTTGGAAACGCCTAAATCTTTTAAGATTTGTGCACCAACGCCAAAATCGCGAGGATTCATCTCATGTTTCAATAAATTATCAGGTATTTTATCAGGTTGAGTAGCCAGAATTTTAAGTTCGTTTAATAAATCATCATCAGATTTCACACCAGGTCTCATATACAAAAAGACACCCTTTCCAGCATTGGCAATTTGCTTCATGGCTATAAAGGGCAAATTTGATTTATCAGAAAATAAGTTAGAAAAAATATCATTAGGTGCTACAGCAGAATGAACCCGAACAAGAATAGGTTCATCAATTTTCCATTCCCCTATAGTAAAGGCAAAATGAATGTCACCAGAATTAATTTGGGTATAAGCCGAAACCATAAAATTACCATATACAGATTTTAAAGGAAAAGAAACCTCTTTATTGATAAGGCTTTCCATTTTTAATCTGTAGGCTACTAAATCTCTGATGGCTACTATTTTAAGATTAAAACGTTTTGCTATGTCAAATAACTGGGGTAAACGTGCCATTGAACCATCGGAATTAAGAATTTCTACCAATACTCCGGCAGGATAAAAACCTGCGAGCCTCGCAAAATCAATAGCAGCTTCGGTATGACCTGTTCTACGTAAAACGCCACCCTGACGAGCCTTAAGTGGGAAAATATGACCTGGTCTGGCATAATCCTTACCAGTTATAGATGGATCGGTAAGTTTTTTAATACCTGTTGCTCTATCGTAAGCAGAAATACCTGTTGAACAGTCAAAACCGATTAAATCTATGGAAATAGTAAAGGCAGTTTCATGCAAAGCTGTATTATTAGATACCATCATATTAAGCTCTAATTCTTCTACCCTTCTTTCGTCCAAAGGAGCACAAATAAGACCTCTTCCATGCGTTGCCATGAAATTAATTATTTCTGGTGTAACCACCTCAGCCGCGCAAATAAAATCACCTTCATTTTCGCGATCTTCATCATCGACTACGATAATTACTTTACCTTCACGGATTTGCTCGATAGCCTCTTCAACACTGTCCAGTGCAAAATTATTGGTTTCGTTTGGTAGGTTCCCAGACATTATTCTTAATTCCTTTAAAAAAATCAAAGCACCCCATTAACAAGGCTGCATTTATTACTAAAAAATACTTAATACCTCTAAGAAGCGGTAAATGTATAAGATTGTTTTCTAAAATTTTATCTAAAATCAAAAGTGCTAATAATATGATTCCTAAAACAGATAAAAATTTAAAAGCTATTATTTTGTAAAAAGACAAAATAATGATAGAAAGAACAAAACTTGTTAATAAAAACGGACCGAACCATCTTATTACTTTATGAGAAAAGAAAACAAACCATAATTTGAATTGGTTTAAAGAAATGTACGGTAAAAAAAAAGATAAATTTTGAAAATTACCTGCTGAAATGCGTCTTCTTCTTTTAAATTCAATATTTACTGATGAAGAAACCTCTTCATAACAGATAGCCTTTGAGTACAATATAGCTTTTTTACCTTTTAATAGGACATTAAAAGAAATGAAAAAATCATCAACAAGGAAATTTTTAGGTATAGGTACAAAATATTTTGATTTAATGCCGTAACACCCGCCTGATGCACCCATTGATAATCCACTCCATTTACCTTCATTTTCTTTTAAAAATGATTCTGTGTTTAAATAGTAATTTTCAGGAACAGAAATTCCCTTTTTGTGCCTTTCTAATGGATAAATTTTAGCATCAACCAAAGCGAAATCTTCTAAAATTAATGGCTTTACTAAATTCATGATTAAATCGTTATGCATGATAACATTGGCATCCGTAAGAATTAAAATAAAATCATTTTCACCATAATAATCTTTAGCTTTTTTAACTAATTCGTTAACAACAACAGGTTTACCTCTTCTTTCATTAAATAAAAAATATTTAAAACAAGGAATATCTCCACATTCATTCTTTATGATTTGATTGGTTGAATCAGTACTACCATCTGAACCAATCCAAATAGTTATGAGGTCGAAAGGATAGTTTTGATTTTTAATGCTATGAATTTTATTTTTTATCACTAATTCTTCCTGATAGGCAGACATAATAATAGCAACCTTTGGAAAATAGGGTAAATTAAATGTAAATTCTTTTCCTTTTGCCCAATAATAGATTAATAAAGGAAACACAACATAGGTGTATCCTAATAATAAAAATGAAATAAGTGCTAGAATGGAAACAATGACATCCACTTGAATCAAATATTATCGTTTTTCAAAAAGGTGATTAGTTTTTTTCCCATTAATAGACTATCGTAATTATCTTTAATCGTATTTCTGGCATTAAATCCAATTTTATTGATTTTTAATGGATTAGATATTAAGTCTAAAATAATTGTTAAAAATTGACTTGATGTATCTGCAACACAGACATCAAAACCATCAGTTGCTTTAATACCTTCTAAACCCATTGATGTTGTAACAACTACTTTTCCCATAGCCATAGCCTCAATTATTTTTGCTCGCATACCACTTCCCGAAAGCAATGGAACAATGCAAATATCATGAAGATTTATAAATTGATTGGAATTTTCCACTTCTCCAATCATTGTCACATTGGGTATTTTCAATTGTTTTAAATTATCTGGCATATTTCGTCCAGCAACATAAAAACTTAAATTAGGTATTTTAGCATTTATCAATGGCCAAATGTGATGCAAAAACCAACACAAACCTTCAAGGTTTGGTTTCCAGTCAAGAGAGCCTATAAAAAATAAAGTAGGATTATTGTTTGGCTCTTTTAAAGGGGTATCAATCATACCTGAATTCCAGGTAATAGGTATTGCCAAACTTTTTAACTTAGGATAGTAATGCATGAACCACTCTAATTCTCGCTGAGAAATAGAAATTAAAAAATCTATTTTTTTAAGTTTTTTAGATTCAAAAGAATGAATCTGATAACTAAAAATTTTAAAAATAAATTTTTGAATTCCCCATTTGGATCTAATTTGAAGTCTATTCCAAATTTCATATTCAAGATTATGTGTTCTTAAGACAATTTTAGCCTTGGAATATTTTTTTAAAATAGAAACATAAGGCATCAAATAAATTGTTTCCAAAAATATATAATCAAAATTATTAGCTAAAAGAATATTTATTAAGTATGATTTAAAGGATTTATGATAAAACCTGGATAGTTGGTAAGGAAGTGAAGTAAAAAAATGAAAAATAAAAGTAATTAGGTTGAAACCAGTGTTAATATCAACCATCGAAACGGATTTATAAAAAGTTGATTTAAAATTAGCTAATACTCCCCTATGCTTTTGAGTATTCATAGACAATAAATCAACCTTTGCACCATTTAAAACCAACGATTCAGCCAATGAATAAATGGCCATTGACTCCCCATCTTTAATGGGGAATGGAACTTTTTTCGTTAATTGTAAAACCTTTACTACAGGTGATACACCCAATTTAAAAATTTATTTTGTTTGAACAGGGTTAATCCAAGAATTATTACTTCTTTCAATATCAGCCATTCTCTCTGAAGGATCAATTACAATTGAAACAATATTGTCAGAGTTTAATGGAATAATCAGGGTATATTGATTGTTAGTCCATGGCCAGTCTTCACCAACTATCCATTCTAAATCATTTAAATCAGAACTTTTAGATCCTCTCATTATCTGTAATGGAAGCGTATAACCTATTTTACTTCCATCTTTTTTTGCAACAACAACATCAACTGGCATAGGTATTTTACCTTTTCTTTCTAAAACCACAACTGTTTTGTCAATTCCTGAAGAAGAAACATTATTTACAGCATAATCTACAGTGTAAGTAGTATGATAAAAGTACTCTTTATACCAATCCAGTTCTAGATTACTTACTTTTTCAAAAATCCGGATAAAATCGTTAACATTAGGATGTTTTCCTTTCCAAGTATTAAAATATCTAAGTAATGCTTCGTCAAAATTAGTTTTTCCCAAAACATATTCTAATTGAGCAAGAAAAACAGCCCCTTTTGAATAAGCTGCCAATCCATAAGCTCGATTTGTCTGATAATGATCAGAATGAGTAGTTAATGGTTCTTCAAAACCAGATTTTGCAAGATTGAAATAACCAGCATAATTACCAGCCTGAGGATTATCAGATACTCTTCCTTGTTTAAGGACTTTATTTTCAATGAGATGTTGCATAACTCTTGAGCTGGCGTAGGAAGTAAATCCTTCATCCATCCATGCATAGAGACTTTCATTTGTTGCTAGCATCATTTGATACCAGCTATGCATTAATTCATGAACTGCGACCCCTGTCAAACTACCTAAATTCCTTTCCCCTGTAATTAAAGTGGCCATTGGGTATTCCATACCACCATCGCCCCCTTGAATAAATGAATATTGTTTATAATCGTATTGACCAAAGTTTTTATTAATGTAATCAAAGGCCTTATCCATTATCTCAGGAAGTGCTTCCCAATTATCTTTAGTTTTTTCATTGGCCTGATAAAAAAAGTGTAAAGTAAGACCATCTTCACGTAGTAAAGAAGTATGCGTATAATCAGGATCAGCAGCCCATAAAAAGTCATGAACATTAGGTGCAAAAAAATGCCAGGCTAACTTTCCATTTTTATCTGATTTTGGATTAACCTCATTTTTTGTATATCCTTTACCAATCTGATCGGGATTTTGAAGATAACCTGTACCTCCAACCATATATTTTTCATCAATATTAATGGTTACATCAAAATCCCCCCATATACCATAAAATTCTCTTCCTATATAAGGATTTGCATGCCAACCCTGATAATCATACTCACATAGTTTTGGGTACCATTGAGCCATAGAATAGTCAATACCTTCTGAATTATTTCTTCCTGATCTTCTAATTTGAAGAGGAACCTGGCTTGAAAATGACATATCTAATGTTGTTGATTTACCAGGTAGAATGGGTTTAGCAAGTTTAACTTCCAAGATTGTTTCTACCATGTCAAATTTAACTGGAACCCCGTCTTGTTTAAGGGAAGCAATTTTATGAAAGCCAATTTCATCTGGATTTAAATTAAATATCCTGCTTCCTACCCTTGGATCAGGATCTGAAATTGTTCTAGACCTGACATCCATCATACTACCAGGCTGGAAGGCATTAAAATAAAGATGATAAAAAACTCTATCTAATGTATCCGGAGAATTATTTGTATACCTAATTGATTGACTACCAATAAACTGATGTTTTTTATCATCAAAATCAATATTCATTTTATATTGAACCCTTTGTTGCCATCTATCTGATTGTGCAGAAATTAAATAACAGGAAAATAAGATTAAAGAAAAGAAAATGAAACCTTTTTTCATTGTTTAGGTTTTAACAAAGTTAATAAGAAGAAAAAAAATGTTTAAGGATAAAAACTACCAAAAAATTAAAGTCCAAAATAAGTAAAACTTTTTAATTTTACGTTCTTAATTAGTAAATTTAGAAATGGAACTCAAAAAACATAATACTTTCAAATTTGTCTTAGTACTTATTTTAGTAGCTGCATTTAGTAGATTAATTCCTCATCCTCATAATTTTACACCTATGGGAGGAATCGCCATTTTTGGAAGTTATTTTTTAGGAAGAAAAATATGGGCTTTTATTATTCCCTTGGCAGCTATGTGGTTGAGTGATTTATTTATTAATAATGTTCTTTATCCTTTTCAATATCCTGATTTTTATAATGGATTTCGTCTTTTTGGATCTTTATGGGTTTATGGTTCCTTTTTATTAATGATTCCATTAAGTTGGATTCTTTTAAAGAAAATTACTTTACCTGGTTTGGCATTTACGGGTATCTGCACAGCAACTTCATTCTACCTGATTACAAATTTTGGAAGTTGGTTAGGAAATCCTTTTTATCCTCAAACTTTTTCAGGATTAATGGCATCCTATACAGCGGGTCTACCATTTTTCCAAAACACACTCCTTGGCGATTTAATTTACACTGCTATACTATTTGGTGTAACCAAAGGCCTTGGTTTTTCCTTGAAACCTGCTTATGAAAAAGAAGTTAGTTCTTAATGTTCTCCTAACATTGACTCTTCTATTAGTAAATCTTCCTGTTTTTGCTAAATTTTCAATTCTTATTTATCCATTAATACCGTTTCAGGATAGTATACTATACTACAATCCTGTGGTGAAAATTAACGATGAATGTTCAGGATATTTGTTCCCTGGTACAAATATAATCTGGACACTAAAAAAATGTATATCTTCTAAAATTGATGATACGAAAATATATACCAATATAAATACAAGTGATTCCATTAATCCAACCGTTTTTTTTCGAAATAACGAATACTTTGAAAAGACGTTAACTTTTGAAAAACCAGAAATAATCTATCAGTATAATCATTGGGTACTTTTACAGGTAGCGTTTCCAACTTCTTTTATTTACAATCCAATTCTTTACATAAAAGACGATTCAGAATCAAAGGATACTACCATCATTGGATATCCAGTATCAACTGATTATAACAATGATCCAGTAATTAATTATGTTGACTGGATTCTCAAACCCTTATGGCAATATCAGGTAGATACTTTCATTTACAATAAACAAGTAAATACAAATAAAATTAAACTCTACTCGGAAAATGATACTTATAAATACAAGCAAAAATTAAATGAATCAGATAAAGAATATTTAGTCGATGTAAGTAATTCAAATATTTCCTATTTAAATTCTCAAACCACAAATAAAGCGATTGAATTTTGTTTTAAACGATGGACAGATCATTCTTTTATTAGAAACAGATTAGCAACACTATCCAGTTTAGAAGATAGTCCTGAAATACAAAAAAAGATGGAGGAATTGTTAGAATTTGAGGATAAACGTTTTGAAATTATTGGTTTAGCATCAAACTTATACATTACTTTTACTTTAATTCCCATTGAATTATTACCTTCAATGGTCAGAGATCTAATCATTAGTTTTCAAAAAAATTATATTCAGGCATCTGAATTTTTAATTTCACAACCCACATTATTAAGTAATACCATAAACTCAATCAGAAGTATACAGTTATTACCAATTAAAAAACCACTTAAAATAACAAAAAGAAACAATCACGATAGCCTTTTAAATGGAAATGGTAATATTCAATTAATAAAATCTCAAAAAACTAAAGACTTTGAAGTTTTAGGGTACTGGGAAGTCCCAGGACTGGATGGTGGACCTATATTTTTGAATGGCAAATTATTAGGAATTCATAAAGAAATTCCATTTTATTATGCAAGGGAAATAAAAAGGCAACAATCTTTAGATTTTATACCTACTGAAGAACTTAACGAATTAAAGAAGGAAGAAAAAATGATAGAAATCTGGCAAAAAATAAGCGGGTCTATCCATGAATAGACCCGCTTAACTCTGATAATTATTAATTATTTATTTTTTATCATTAACTTCTTCGTACTCTACATCTGTTACATCACCAGCATTATTATTTGGGTTACTCTGGCCTCCAGTAGATGCATCTTGATTTGCGTTTGCCTCACCAGCTTGCCCATTTTGATACATTTCTTGCGTTGCTGCTTGCCAGATATTATTCAACTTAGAAATTGCAGTATCGATAGCTGAAATATCCTGAGACTTATGGGCATCTTTAAGTTGATTTAAAGCAGTTTCCAATTCTTCCTTTTTCTCAGCTGGAATTTTATCACCAATTTCTTTCAGTTGTTTGTCTGTTTGAAAAATTAAATTATCAGCTTCATTTAATTTTTCTATTTTTTCTCTGGCCAGTTTATCGGATTCCGAATTAGCAGCTGCCTCAGCTTTCATTCTTTCCACTTCTTCTTTTGATAAACCAGTTGAAGCTTCAATTCTGATAGATTGTTCCTTTCCAGTACCTTTATCTTTAGCACTTACACTTAAAATACCATTTGCATCAATATCAAATGAAACCTCAATCTGAGGCACTCCTCTAGGAGAAGGCGGAATTCCATCTAGGATAAATTTACCAATTGGTCTGTTATCTTTTGCCATAGGTCTTTCACCTTGCAGCACATGGATTTCAACACTTGGCTGGTTATCAGCCGCAGTAGAATAAACTTTAGATTTTTTAGTAGGTATTGTACTATTTGATTCAATGACTACATCATAAACTCCTCCCATCGTTTCAATACCTAAGGAAAGAGGGGTAACGTCTAACAATAGTACATCCTGAACATCACCACTTAAGACACCACCTTGAATTGAAGCACCAACAGCCACTACTTCATCAGGATTAACTCCTTTATTCGGTTTTTTACCAAAGAAATTTTCAACAGCTTGTTGAATTTTAGGAATTCTGGTAGATCCTCCCACTAGAATAACCTCTGAAATTTGTGAGAGAGATAAACCTGAGTCAGCCAAAGCTTTTCTGCAAGGTTCGAGACTACGCTCCACAAGGGGATCAATCATCTGTTCAAACTTAGCACGTGATAGTTTTGTAACCAAATGTTTTGGAACCCCATCCATTGCAGTTATATATGGAAGATTTATTTCAGTTTCAGAAGAAGAGGATAGCTCAATTTTGGCTTTTTCCGCTGCGTCCTTTAATCTTTGGAGAGCAATTGGATCTTTCCTTAAGTCCATATTTTCTTGCTCTTTGAAAGTATTAGCTAACCAATCAATTATAACTCCATCAAAATCATCCCCACCTAAATGAGTATCACCATTTGTAGATTTAACTTCAAAAACACCATCACCTAAATCTAAAATAGAAATATCAAATGTACCTCCACCTAAATCATAAACGGCAATGGTCATTTCTTTATTCCGTTTGTCTAAACCATAAGCTAAGGCAGCAGCAGTAGGTTCATTGATAATTCTTTTGATATTGAGACCTGCAATTTCTCCTGCTTCTTTAGTTGCCTGCCTTTGAGAATCATTAAAATAAGCTGGTACCGTTACAACCGCTTCAGTAACTTCCTGACCTAAATAGTCTTCAGCTACTTTCTTCATTTTTTGAAGCACCATTGCAGAAATTTCCTGAGCAGTATAAAAGCGTCCGTCAATATCCACTTTAATCGTGTCATTATCACCTTTAATGACTTTGTATGGTGAGGCGCTTATATCACTTCCTGCCTCAGAAAATCGACGTCCCATAAACCTTTTAATAGAAGCAATAGTCCTTTGAGGATTAGTAATTGCCTGTCTTTTTGCAGGATCACCTATTTTTCTTTCTCCACTGTCCATGAAAGCAACGACTGATGGTGTAGTTCTTCTTCCCTCCTCATTTGGAATAACCACCGGTTCGTTTCCTTCCATAACGGACACACAAGAATTCGTGGTACCGAGGTCAATTCCGATAATTTTACCCATGATAATTTGTTTTTAATTTATTAAGTGTTTTACTTCGGTTAGTTGATATCAAGCTATATGCCATTTCATAAAAAACTGCCTTTTTTGTCATTAATAGTCCTATTTTAATGACACGAAGGAATCAGATAGTATTAAAAAATATTAATACCTGACAAATTGACATTAGTTGAATTTTAAAGCCCTGGTATAAATTCCATTTTTAAGAGAATCAAGGGTAACAGAGGATAAAGAAATATCCGTTCTAAGAACTTTCAACCTAGAAGACAAAAATCCAATTCCATTGGATACATTGTTAAAACGGGGAATATTAGTTGAACCAGTTAATCCATAATTTGCTTGATTAAGAGAAAGCATTTCTTTAAAGGCTACCCCTCCTGCAGTCAAAATTAAATCTACTGATTTTATATTTCTTTGAATATCAGGGGAAGATTTTAAGGTATTTCCTAAAAATTTATAAAATTCAATACCCTTAAAGGTAAAATTACTTTTAAGAGGATCTATTTCTGGTTCAAAATTATTTTTTAATGTCCAGTCTAATGTTTTATTCACAAAGAATCCATTGGTCTGATTATTTTTTTCCTGGTAATTAATTCTCATAACCAAATCAAATACTTTAGCTTCAATAGAATTATTCCATCCAACAGATATAATCCTGTCATACCCCATATTTAAAGGAGATGCCGGTACACCTTCTCTAGGTTGTAATTCTTTAATGATTGGAATTTCTGAAGTAACTGATTTTTCCAAAGAAGGTGACTCAAAGGAAAAAATAATATTTGACGGAGGATTTAATTTCCAGTCAGTTGTTGGAAATTCATAAAGGATATTAGGAGATTGCAAAAAAAATCCATTTTGTCTTTGAAAGCCAATTTCATCACCATCTACTTTAATTCCATTAATAATTTTTCCTGTAGCAGGATTAATCAATGAAGCTTTTCCAACACTGTAATAAAGAATATTAGGATCTTTTGCTAATTGAAATACATCAGTCCCATTTGACTGAAAAGCCCTTTCAATGCGTATATATTGTTTTGATTCATTCTTATCTAAAACACCATAAATAACAGGAATTTCCCTTTCTTCAGCCTCAATTTCGAAGGAAGTATCACAACTCCAAATGATAAATGGAAGGACTATCAAAATGATTAAATTTTTCATAACCACAAATTTATACAAAGATCAAAATAAATCGATTTAAAAAATTCCAATCCTTACCCATTATGGTTAAATTGCCAAAAATTTTGCCTTAATGAATAAAAAAAAGTTCTTTTTCTTAAGTTTGATAATCTTGATAACAGGAGGAGGGTTAACTCTATTGTATCTTTTAAATTATACGCCTGTAATAACAGGATATTCTCAAAATAAAATGATAAAGATTCCATCTGGAACAAATTTTAACAACTTAGTGGAAATTTTAGAAAAGGAAGAAATCATTTCAAACACTCCGGTTTTTACATTTTTAGCTGAAAAAATGAATTTTAAAGATGGAAAAGTAAAATCTGGACTTTATAAAATAGAAAAAGGAATAAACCTAATACAATTAATCAGAAAACTACGCGCCGGTAACCAAGAACCTGTTAATGTTGTTTTAACAACAGAACGAATGCCAGAAAATGTTGCTGGTAAAGTAGCTACTTTTATAGAATCAGATTCTTTTTCGTTAATTGAAATTTTCAGAAATAATCAATTAATTGGTAAAGAGGGATTTACTGAAGATAATTTTCAAAGTTTATTTATTCCAAATACTTATCAAATGTTTTGGAATATATCGCCAGAAGCTTTTCTGATCAGAATGAAAAAAGAATACGATAAATTCTGGAAAACAAATGGAAGGATTGAAAAAGCAAAGAAATTATCCCTTTCGCCACAAGAAGTTTACATTCTTGCTTCAATAGTTGAAAAGGAAACCTTACAAAAAACTGAAAAAGCAAGAATTGCAGGTGTCTATTTAAACAGGCTTCGAATCGGAATGCCCCTGCAAGCTGATCCAACTGCAGTTTTTGCAAGGAAAGATTTTTTAGCAAAAAGAGTAACTGATTATCATACCAAATTTGATTCTCCCTACAATACTTATAAATATCAAGGGCTTCCACCTGGTCCAATTACAATGTCTAGTATTTCTAGTATTGAAGCAGTATTAAACCCTGAAAAGCATAAATTTTTATATTTTTGTGCTATTGGTGATGAATCAGGACTGCATTCTTTTGCTGAAGACTTAACTCAACATAATAGAAATGCACGAATTTATCGAGAAAATTTAGTCCGAAGGGGGTTAAGATAATATTCATTTTATGAAAAAAAATATTGCCATTGTTACAGGAGGTGACGCTGCCGAGAGAAGTGTCTCTTTACAAAGTGCTAAAAACATTGCATCTGAAATGAACAGCGATAAATATAATATATTTATTCTGGAACTAAACAAAGGTAAATTTACTCTTCAAGGTACAGACAATCAAATTGATTTAAATGACTTTTCATTAAATATAAATCAAACACAACTCACATTTGATCTTGTTTATCTCATGTTACACGGTCATCCGGCTGAAGATGGTCACTTACAAGGATATTTCAAATTAATTGGTATGCCTTATACTGGATGTAATCTTTTTTCCAGTGCCCTCACTTTTGGAAAACAAGCTACTAAGGATGTTTTAATAAAATATCAGATTCCAATGGCCTCATCTTATCTTTTGACAAAAAATATATCTTGGGAAAAAGATGAATTACTTAAATTAGGATTGCCATTATTTGTTAAACCTAATAAAAATGGAAGTAGTTATGGTGTTAGTAAAGTCAAAAAGGCGGAAGAATTATCCAAGGCTATTAACTTAGCTTTTGAATATGATGATGAAGTTGTTGTAGAAGCTTTTTTATCAGGAACAGAATTCTCAAATGGTGTTTTCAGAAAAGGGAATGAAATTATCGTGCTTCCCATAACAGAAATAATATCAGAAAATGAATTCTTTGATTATAAAGCAAAATATGAAAATCAAAGTCAGGAAATTACCCCAGCCAGACTTTCTGAAGATTTAACTGCTAAGTGTAAGGCACAAACAAAACTAATCTATGAGGTATTAGGTTGTTCTGGCGTTGTAAGAGTTGATTCTATACTTGTTGGCGAATATTTTTATTTCCTGGAGGTAAATACCATTCCCGGCATGTCGGATACAAGCATTATTCCACAACAAACGAAAGCCTATGGATTGACCGTTTCAGAACTTTTAGATTGCGTCATTGAAGAGGGCTTGAAACGACCTATTTATTAGTAAGAAATATCGTTTCCCAAGGTTTTAAATCAAACAATTGATCAGGCATAATATTGAAAGGTTCATCATTAAAAGCATCAATATAAAATCCTGAGAACCTGTTTCCCAATAAATTTACCTTTGCTGTTTGATTTGTTAAATTAGCTACAACCAAAATCCTATGGGTTTCCTTACCAACATTTTTTTCTCGAGTGAAAGCGAAATATTTTTTATTGTCATTTGTTGGAACAATTAGAGACTCTCCGCCATAGATTCCATTCCATAAAGATTGATTTTGAATTTTCCTAAAGAGTAAAATTTTGTAAAATAATTCTTTTGAATAATTACCGAAATCTATTTCATCCTTTTCAAAAAATGCCAACTGTTTATCCAGGTTATTTTCCATACCAGAATAAATCAAAGGCATGCCATCAAAAGTAAAAGTTAAAATATCAATGGTTCTTTCGGCATCACCAAAAAAAGATTTGGTAGTACCTTGCCAGGAATTTTCATCATGATTAGTGGTAAAATTCATTGAAAATCCCATTTTAAATGCTTCTCTATCTTCTTTCAACCATTTTAATAAATCTTCTCCATTTTTATTTCCCCTTGCTATATCCTTGAAAAGATGATGTAATTTCCACCCGTAGGTAGCATGAAATAACCCAGAATTTCTTAAATCAGGTTTATCGCCCTCTGCTAAAAAAAACAAATCTTTCTTAATTTTATTTAATTCTGGAATACATTGTTTCCAAAAATCCATTGGAACTTCACCTGCTACATCAAATCGGTACCCATCTATGTCGGCTTTATCAATCCAATAAGATAATGCCTTAATCATTTCGATACGCATTAATTGATTATCATAATTTAGATCGGCAACATCTGACCAACCAAAAGATTTACCTGTATTTGGATCCAGCGGATCAGTAATATTTCCTTTGGCATCACGAGTATAAAAATCTGGATGTTCTTTTATCCATACGTGGCTCCAGCCAGTATGATTAGGAACCCAGTCTAAAATTACTTTCATCCCAAGTTGATGTGCTTGACTGACTACATTTAGAAAATCTTCTTCTGAACCAAAAGCTGGATTGATTTTTAAATAATCTGATACGGCATAATAACTTCCAAGGGATCCCTTTTTCCTATCGGTGCTAATAGAAAAAACAGGCATAAACCAAAGTATTTTAACTCCCATTTTCTGAAGCCTGGGTAAAGAGGCGGAAAAAGCACGAAAGGTTCCTTCTTTTGTGTATTGCCTAATATTGACTTCATAAATTCCTGCACTTTTAGCCCATTCAGGTAAAACATTCTGAAAATTAATATTTTCAGAAACAGGAAGTGAATTGGCATTATTTTGAATTTTACTGCATCCCAAGCTTGTAAAAAACAAAAAAAATACAATTAATGGATTTATAGCTAAAGAATTCATCATGAAAAACTATCTTCCCATTTGTTCACGGGTAGGTTTTGTTAACATTTTCATTACTTTTGCCAAACCAGATTCCCCATCAGGTGGATCTAACTGCTTCACCCAAGACATGTTGTACCCACTGGTTCCCTGTATTTCAAATCCAAGATCCCATAAATCATTCACTGCGGAATCAAAATAGAGGTACCGGAAAACCTTTCCAGGTTGATGCTCACTTGGACGCTCTGAAATATACCAGTTACCATTATCAAAGGTTTCTTGAAACTGACCTTTACTATAGGTACCATTTGGATTAAATTTATACCAAGTACCCACAAAGTTAGGTCCTATACCAACTTTTTCAGGGATAACATAAAATTCATAAACCCAGTAATCAGTCAGCAATAACTGTGTTTCTTTAAAATTTGCAGGGATTGAAGGCGTTCCTATACTTCCCAGAGCAGGTTTTTCGGTAACATCGCTAATATCAGACTTTTTACTAACCTTATTATTAGGTTGGCATGAAGTAAACAAAGAAACAATCAAAATAAAAAATGAATATTTTATTATGCTCATATAAGGATTAATTTGAAAACAAATTTAGTTTTTTTTTACTATAAATTGCTAATAGATGAAACCAATTGATTAAATTTTGCTGATGAAAAATCTGATAGAGTAATATAATTAGATTCATTTATGTTATTTATTCCTACTCTAATAACATTAAAACCATCAGCATTAATTGACTCCAATATTTTATGTTCATTTTTGAATAGTATTAATTCTTGTGGTTTTAAATTTAACAAATTTGCAGCCGAGTGATATACATCCATATCAGCATAATCAAGCTGATCTTTTGATAAAAAAATATTGATTAAATGGGTAATCCTTAAACGATTTAATACTTCCTTCAAATTTGGATATTCTGAAACTACAGCAATTTGGATACTTTTATTTTTTAATTCCTTTAAAAACACAAGAAAACCATCTGTTAAATCATCAGGAGTCATAGACTTATAATCAAAAAAATTATTCTCATTATAAGCAGAATCTTTACATATGACACCAAATAAATCAAATATGCACCCTTTAATCATGAAATAAAAAATTTTATCTTGAAATATATAAAGAATATGGTTAAAAATAAAAAATACTTGCTTTGAATAAGCTTTTTAAATACATTTGATGAAACTTAATAAAATGGAAAGAAGGAATTTTTTCAAAAAAATGCTTAAGGTAGAGGAAGATAAGTCGGGCGCCTCATTAAATCCTTATTCTGGGAAATGGGGAATAAGTGAAGCAATGCATTTATTAAGACGGACAACGATTGGTCCAAATATTGAAATAATGAATACAGTTATATCAAAAGGTTTAAGAAAAACCTTGGATTTATTACTGGAAGATCAACCCGAACCTGCACCTCCGATTAATTATATTTTTGAAAATGATCCATTCGTTCCTATGGGTAACACTTGGATAAATGCTCCATACAATGATACTCAAGACAGTATAAATTACAGAGCATCAAGTCTTCGTGCCTGGAATGCAGAAATAATTCTTCAGGAGTCACTTTCCATTAGAGAAAAAATAACCTTGTTTTGGCATAATCATTTTCCTATAGATTTGAGCACGGTTTCTGACCCTAAGTATATGTATGATTACATTAGTCTATTAAGAACAAATGGACTTAAAAATTTTAAAACCTTAGTGTATTTGGTTACTACTAATCCAGCTATGCTTCGGTATTTAAATGGAAATCAAAATGCTAAAGGAGCACCTAATGAAAACTATGCACGAGAATTATTAGAATTATTTACAATAGGAAAAGGTCCAATAGCTGGTCCTGGTGATTATACTAATTACACTGAAGGAGACATAAAAGAAATTGCAAAATGTCTTACAGGATGGACAGATCAGGGATATTATTCAAAAACAGTTACTACAATTAAAAGCAGTTTCACCGCATCCAGGCATGATACAACTACAAAGCAGTTATCCAATAGATTTGATTCTTTAAAAGTTATTAATGAAAATGAAAATGAATATAAAACCGTAATAAATATCATTTTTACAAAACAAGAAGTTGCAAAATTTATATGCAGAAAACTATATAGATACTTCGTGTATTACAAAATAAGTGAAGACGTTGAAAAAAATATAATTGAGCCATTAGCTTCCCTTTTTATTGCTGAGAAATATGAAATAAAACCAGTTTTAAGAACATTACTAAATAGCGAACATTTTTTTGATATTTCCAATAGAGGAAATATGATAAAAAATCCAATTGATTTTAGTCTGGGGTTATTAAAACAAACTTCATTTATTTTGCCAACCGATGGCAACAAGAGAACTTTATCTCTTCAGTCGATTGTTCGTAATATTGGTGGACAGCAAATGGAATATTTTTATCCTCCTGATGTCTCTGGATGGAAAGCTTATTACCAGGAACCAAGTTACTACAGAATCTGGATAAATGCGACGACTTTAAATGCTAGAATGAATTATACCAATACTTTAGCTGGCACTGGAGTAACTTACAATACCATAAAATACCAGATTGATGTCTTGAAATTAATTGGATCAATTAAAAAAGTAAAGGATCCTAATTTACTAATCAAAGAATTGGGAGAATTCTTATTCCCTTTCGGATTAACAGATACTCAGATTGTTGATTTGAAAACTTTAATTCTTCCAGATGCTCCAGATTATGAATGGGAAGAACAATATGAAGCCTATTTAAAAAATCCAACAAATGTTATTATTAAATCTGCTCTTGAAACAAAGGTCAGGAATTTAATAAAAGTAATGCTAACCATGCCTGAAAACTATTTAAGTTGAGCAAAATGATGAACAGAAGAAATTTTATTAAAAATACAGGGGTTAACCTGACTATTCCTTTTTTAATTAATGGTCTGGATATTTTTGCCCAGGCAGCATCTCCCTTTCTATCAGGAATGGATCCTTATGACGATAAGATTTTGGTTTTAATTCAAATGAATGGAGGGAATGATGGTTTAAACATGGTTATTCCAATTGATCAGTACGCTGGATTAATGCGCGTAAGATCAAATATTGCATTACCAGAAAATAAAGTTCTCAAATTAACAGATAGTTTGGGTTTACATACAAGAATGACTGGTTTAAATATGCTTTATAAAGAAGAAAAACTTGGGATTCTTCAAAGTGTAGGTTATCCAAATCAAAACAGATCCCATTTTAGATCCACGGATATCTGGAATAGTGCTTCTACCTCAAATGATTATGTCAATACTGGATGGATTGGTCGATTTTTAGACTACAAATATCCTGGGTTTCCTGAAAAATACCCTTCTGCAGAATATCCAGACCCTTTTGCTTTAACTATTGGAAGCACTGTTTCTCAAACATGTGAAGGAGAGTCCGGAAATTTTGGCATTGCCGTAAATGATCCTAAAAATTTAAAACCTTTAGCAGAAAATGAGGCTGAAAATTTTGAATCTATTTCGTATGGTGAGGAATTAAAATATGTTCAAAATTCCATTTTACAGACAAATGCCTATTCAAAGTTAATTCAAAAGGCATCGGAAAAAGGAAAAAATATAGCTACCTATCCAACGAATAACAGTCTGGCAACACAATTAAAATCTATCGCATTATTAATTTCCGGAGGATTAAAAAGTAAAGTTTATATAGCCAGAATTGGTGGATTTGATACTCATGCTAATCAAACAATTGCTACAGATAATACAACAGGTACCCATGCCGAATTATTGGGTAGTTTATCATCAGCTATTGAAGCTTTCCAAAAAGATATTGAACTTTTAGGTGTAGCAAACAGGGTCATTGGCATGACCTATTCTGAGTTTGGAAGACAAATACAATCTAATAATAGCGGAGGTACAGATCATGGAAATGCGGCTCCATTATTTTTATTTGGTAATTGTGTTCAAAATAAAATTACCGGAGAAAATGTTCAAATACCTAATCCAATCCCAGCTCAGGCAGGTGTTTCTATGCAGATTGACTTTAGAAATATTTATGGTTCAATATTAGTTGACTGGTTTGGAGTAAAGGAAAGTGAAGTTAAACAACTTATATTTAACGATTTTGTCAAACTGCCAATCATTAAAAATTGTCAGACTTCAACTCCAGTCAGTGAGGTACTTTTGCCTTTGTTTGTAACTGTAAGTCCGAATCCTACCTGGGGACCAATCAATATTGATCTAAATTCTGTAGGTGGTGATTGTCATATACATTTAATGAATGGACAAGGACAAACCATTAAACAACAGAAATGGAATGGTATGTTTGCAGGTGAACAAAATTTACAAATGGACTTAAATGATTTAGCTAACGGAATTTATTTTATACATATCAGACAGGGTTTATATCATAAAACCATGCAGGTTGTCTTACAAAGATAAATTATTCCGGCAGGCTTATTTTACCCATACAAACTTTTATGTTTTCACCAAAATGAGTATTTCCTCCTGATAAAGTTTCATTGGCAAGAACTCCAAAAAGTACTGCTTCCTTTGCATCACCAGGTATGCCTAAAATGTCAGTATCCAGGAATTCAGAACCTGGTAACAATCTTTTTAAGTGCGACATCAAAAGTTTATTATGAAAACCACCCCCACTGGCAAATTTTCTTGCATTTTGCCATTCGGGGACTTCGGACTTTATTGAATCAGCAATGGTCTCTGCACTAAACAAAGTTAGCGTTGCCAGTAAATCATTAGCATTAAAATCGACATTTAGTTTATCCTTAGCCATTTGAAGCATAAAATCAAGGTCAAATAACTCAGGCCCGGTTGTCTTAGGTGCTGATTCTTTAAAAAAAGGAATAGTTTTCCAAAGTGATAAAACCCTTTCATTAATTGTGCCAGATGCGGCTAATTTACCATCAATATCATATGAAAGATGTGGATAATTCTTTTTTATGGCAGCATCCAAAAGGGTGTTTCCAGGTCCAGTATCTGTAACTATGGAACCATCAAAATTAGGATTTCCAGGTAAATAGGTAAAATTTGCAATACCACCCATATTAAGTAATAAGGTGGGAGTCCCAATTTGATTAAAAAGTAAGCAATCTCCGTATAATGCAAGTGGAGCTCCTTCCCCACCCGCAGCAATATGTTTTTGTCTGAAATCACTTATTGTAATTATACCGGTGTGCACAGCTAGATGATCACCATCAACAATTTGAAAGGTACCATTTTCAAATTCTTTGTTATTATGTAATCGAAATGGCCAATGAAAAACAGTTTGTCCATGACTAGCTATTACATCGATATCGGAGGGCTGAATTTTCCATTCATCAAGGGTTTTCAAAATCATTTCCGCATGAACTTTTGCCAGCCATGGATTAATCAATGTAAATAAATCAAAAGGTATCAACTTTTTTGCAAAAAGTAGTTTTATTTTATCTCTAATATCTTGGTTGTACTCTACCGTTTTAAAATATTTAACTTCTACCTTAGTATAGTGACCAGAACCTGTAAAAAGACAAAGGGCAATATCGAGACCATCCAACGAAGTACCAGACATCAGTCCAATAATCCATCTTTTTTCTGAACCTGCAATTTTATATAATTTTTCAATTTGCTTGTTCATACTTAATTTTGATTATAAGGATATAATGGAAAATGAGAGAGAAAAGTTAAATTATTATTTATTGTGTTTACCTGAAGGCAGCATGATTTCAAACCGTTTGAGAGACATATAAAAGGAGCTTTAACTTCTTTATTATAAACGCACGCCTGATAAACAACTTTTTCAGATATCGCCACATTAGGTGCTTTACATTCAATCAACATAAAGGGTTTCATGTCAGGACCAAGAATTAAAATATCCCATCTGCCTTTTCTTAAGCCTTTTTGGACAATTTTTTCTATAGAGAAGTGATTTAAAGGATAATTCATCTGACCTGACAAGTACATAATGATGAGTTGCCTTACCCATTCTTCAGGTTGAAGCCTGAGCCATTTTTTTCTCACAACATCAAAAATTTCTTTTACCCCTGCCCCGTTTCTGATTTTCAACAAAGATTGAAATTCAAGTAAATTGATATCTATCATACCCTCATTCAACCAAAACTTTCCTTGAGACAATAAATTCAGGTGATTCAAATGAGAGGATGTATGTCCCTGATACCAAACGCAAATTTGAAAAGTGAATTGTTTGTAAATAATCTGTCAGTTGAACATCTTTTTTTTGTTGAATAGTTCTCCCAAGAATATCTCTTAAGTTTATAGTAACATTTTTAAAATACCTGGAAAGATTTGAAAATTGAAAATTTATCTCAGCATTATTTGCATTTAATAATAGAAAGTTAAATTCTTCATTTACTTTTTCTGAAGTATTAGTTAAAACTCCAGCCATATCACTAGTACCATGGACATTAACAAATTCATATTTAACACCCTTTTTATTCCACAGTACAGCAATAACTTCATAATTTGAAGCTAAAGAATTGGCTGGAAGATTAATATTGGCTGAAACCGTTTTCGAATATCCTGCTGCGAAAATTGAACCTGCAATTTCTTCTCCAAAAGTTTGGGTAAAAAATGAGTTTCTTAGCACATTTTTATGTTCAACAGTTCCTGATAAACCCGTTTGAATTTCTTTTACAGATTTTTCAACTAAATATAATCCAATAGAATAGGTTCCATTAACTGATTTCGGAAATGTCAAAGTAACTTGAGCTTTAATACTTGTATTTCCAGTAGCTCTTGCCACCGTTTTAAGGGTAGCAACTGGAGATTGTCCCGCGCCATCTTCAATAGAATTTTTTATTTCCCTTTCAGTTGCAACACCTCCAGTGCCTTTATTTACTCCATTCAAATAAAAAGCAGGCTGATAGGCTGATAAGTCAAAATTTCTTATTATGTCTGAGGATGCCTGAGAAAATAACCTGGATGTTGAACTGGAATGGGCCGTAAAGTAAAATGCATTATTTTTAACATTATCCATTAACCAATGATAGGAATTCCAGGCATTTCCAGCACAAACAGGGCACCAGGTAGCAGATAATTTAACAACAAGTCCATTTTGTTTGGTTTCACTACCTTGAGCATTTGCAGAAATAAAGGATATTATTTGGAAAGAAAGAAATAAAATAAAAATTCTCATGTTAATCAATTTTATATTCAAATATAAGGATATGTTTAGTAAGTGGTTCAATTTTGAATCGATTATCTTGTCTTAATCCAACAATCCAGATAATCTGACCATCAGCATTTTCAAGGATAAAAACATCTTGTTTTTTTAATTTATCTAATTTTTTATCCGTTAAAAAGTCTTTAACCTTTTTTTTGTGGTTATTCATGTTAATAGGAAAGAAAAAATCTCCTGGCTCCCATTTTCTCAAAAGCAAAGGGAAGATAATATTTTCGGCATTTACCATGATTTTATTTACCCCTTGATTAAGATTTTCTGGCAAAAAACCAGAATTTTTCACAATTAATTTTCTGTTGGAATTAATGAAATACTCTCCTTCTCCATCTATTTCTATCAAAACCGGTTGAATACTAAATAATGACTTTTTAATGAACCTAAAATAATTTTCTAATTTAACCATCTTCCAGTTTTCATGTATAAGAACAGTACCTATTAAAGTTGTCGAGGATCTCCTTTTATTAATTTCAAAAATCATTTTTGAACTAAAACCCAATGGATTTAAAATTTCATATAAAAAAGTAATAGGTGCAATAGAATTATTTAAACCTTCTAG
>Ga0214921_10002499_pt1 | contig 29781 bp, 23 predicted proteins | sample LL1505_MetaG_FD_177992 | JGI IMG/M metagenome (GOLD analysis project Ga0214921, IMG submission 177992) | Freshwater microbial communities from Lake Lanier, Atlanta, Georgia, United States - LL-1505 | ecosystem: Environmental > Aquatic > Freshwater > Lake | place: USA: Georgia | collected...
AGGAACGTGGTAGTTAAAATCGACAATTGCATGAATCAACATCGCGGCCATGACGGCCCAACCCATGCCGGTGCAGACGTCGGCGGCAGATCCACTCTCCCGGGTCTTTCCCCTCCGCCAAAGGAAAGCGGAGAGAAAAATCCAGAAGAGAGCGACCAGCACCGCGCCGACCGCACCATAATCGGCCAAGGTATTGATATAATCGTTGTGGGTGAACACCGCGCGGGTTCCGTAACGCCATGTGCTCAATCGCTGGTGCTCAATATCAAAGCTACCGGGACCCGTTCCAAACCAAGGGGCCGTCTGCCAGATCGCTAACCCATCCCTGGCTAAGGCGAGCCGAAAGTCCCCTTCGCCCGAAAGAAACTTTGCGATTCCCTGCCCTTTCCCAACGATTTTTCCCCATCGCTCCGCCACGGCGGAATCCCCCCGAGCTGCCCAATATCCAGCAAAGAGAATCCCGCAGGCGGCCAAAAGAATCAGTCCGCGACCCCACCAATTCAAAGGACCACGTCGCAACCATCGTACCAGCCAGACTCCGTTCCCCATTAACCAGGCGGCCCAGCTTCCACGCGAGATGGAAAAGAAAACCCCAGCCGCCAAGACAGGCCACGCCCAACCGGCCAAAATACGGACCGTCCACGACAAACCGGGCCAACTTACGAGGGTCAGAGCCGCCAATCCCGCCTGCACAAGATAATTTCCGAAATGATTGGGACACCCAAAAGTTCCGGACATCCGCTCCATATAATTTGGCCTCGGCACCATTTCCCAACCAAGAACAGGAACCGGCCCAATCGGATACGTTCCAACACGAAAATGGAGAAACCCATACAGTTCCGTAAGGAGGCCCACGCAAACAAATCCCCCCAGAATCCATGGAATCATTTTTCGGGTCGGCAACTGGTGGCGAGCGGTAAGAAATACCGCCCCATAGACGGAGGCCAGCAACCATTCCAATCGGCCAAAATACTCGCAGGGAGCACGGAGAACCGCCCATCCCGCATATCCCAAAAAAAGAAAAACCGGCAGATCAACCCAGTCAGCCACCCTTTTCCCCGAGCGGATTTCTTCCGCTGCACGCAATGCCAGTAATCCCCATAGCGTCGCTCCCACAAGAAAGGCCGGACCGGCCACCGCCCGGCGGGATCCCCCCAAATACAGGCCCGTGGCCAAGACGAGAAAAAGAATCAACCCCCAAGACAACCCGACACCCACTTTCGCAACAAACGAAGCCCGAGCGGGCTCTTTTTTGTCAGTAGATAAAAACGGTTCTTTCAGGATTTCGCCGGCCGACGCGGACGGACCCGGATCCGCTTGAGACGGGACGGGCCTTCCGGACTGACCGTCTCCACTTGCGGATCATCACGGAAAGCCTGATGGATGATCCGGCGCTCGTACGCATTCATCGCAGGAAGGTCGACCGTCTCGCCGGCGGAACGCACCCGCTCAACCAACTCCTTCACTTCGTCGAGAAGGGCAGACTGCTGTTCCAGACGGTAGTTTTCCACATCGACAATCACCCGCTGGGCAGGTTCCTCGCCTCGGACAAGCATTCGGTTAAGGAGGAACTGAAGGTCGTCGATCGTCTCCCCTTCCCGTCCAATCAGCCGGGAAGGATTTTGCATCCGCACGTGCAGCACCACATCATCGCCACGCTTCTCCTCTTCCAAAGTGAAGGCAAAGCCTAGGTGGCCGAGCATGTTTTCGAGAAGCTCTCTCGCCCCGGCCGGTGCCATCGATCCGCTCATCGGCGTCCCCACATTCCGCCCTTCCATTTTCCGCGTTTCACGAGGTCAGCAGCTTGCTGCACCTTTTCCAGCTTGGGCATGGGCTGGCGAAGATTGTAAAGCAACTGTCCGATGGAGAGGAAATTTTGCACGGTCCAATACAAAGATAACGCCGAACTGAAATTATAGCAAAACACCAACATGATCAGCGGCATCAACTTCATCATCTTCGCCCCGGGATTGTCCACGCCCTGAGGTTGCGGCGTGAGGTGCATGCTCCAGACCATGGCGGCCGTCATGATCAGCGGCATCGGGTTGATGGGAAGGCCGAATCCGGGAAGAAAACCAATAGTGTCTGGCCGAGAGAGATCGTGGATCCAAAGGAAGGCCTGGCCGCGCAGCTCGACCGAACTGAGCAACATGTAATAGAAGCCGAGGAACACTGGCATCTGGATTAGCATCGGCAGACAGCCTCCCAGCGGATTCACCCCGTACTCGCGGTAGAGGCGCATCATCTCGGTGTTTAACTTGGCTGGATCCTCTTTGTACTTTTCCTGCAGCTCCTTCAGCTTTGGCGCCAGAAGCTGCATCTTTTTCATACTTTGGTTGGCCTTGGCCTGCGGCACCCAAAGGATGGCCTTCAGTAAGATGGTCAGGATGACGATCGACCAACCGTAACTCCCCACCCACTTGTGGATCGTGTTCATGACGACGAGCAGGGGCCGGCTGACAATTCCCATCCAGCCAAACTCCATCACCTGATCCTCCCCTTGAGCCAAACTGCGCAAACGCCAATCCTCCTTGGGACCCGCGTAAAGTCCGAACTGCCGAACGTTCTTTGCCCCCACATTGAGATCGAAGCCGGCCAGCTTCATCCACGCCTCCACCGCCGGCACTTTACCGGATCCATCGCGCATGGTTTCACCCAGAAGGTCGACCTTGCGGGCCTCGGCCCCCATCGCCGGCGCATCCTGTGCCGTCAGAACCAAGGCAAAAAACTGGCTCTTGGCCGCCACCCAACGTACTTCGCGGTCATCCCGACTCTGGACCAGCTCCTTGCCGGGACGTGGGAAGAGAAAGAGAAAATTGGAGGGAAGAAACTCAGGGAGTTTGTGCGTGGTGTAGGTGACATCGGTGGTGAACCAACTGGCTCCCAAATAATTTTCCTCATCTTTCTTCAGATGCACCGGGGCTCCCACACCGGCGGCCAACGCGTAGCTAGGCAGGGCTAAGGGATTCGTTCCACGATTCTCGACCTCTTGGGTCAGTGAAAGTCGGTAATCACCCGCAAGACGGAACGTACGACGCAACCAAACTTCTCCTCCGGTCTGGGCCTTGGCGATGAAGACCACTTCCTGAGAATCGGCTTTTTCGATCGACCAAGCCAATCCCTCGCCGGCCGGGGTCCACCCCCGCAACTCAAAAATCGCATCCGGTGATCCACGATTCAGGCTCACCTTCTCGCCCGGATCTCCGGCATGACCGATCAAATCGAGCGTGCGGACTCCCCCACCCCAAGTTGTAAAGGTCACCCGCAACGTGGCGTTTTCCAAAACCGCGGTCAGCTCTTGGCCCGAACGCTGAATAGAGCCCGGAGCTAAAGTTTCCTTGGCGATGAGGCTGGGAGATGTTGTGACGGGAGAAGTCGTCGCCACGGGGGCGTTGGTGCTTTTAGCCTGCAGAGCGGTTTTTTTTGCGGTCGCTGGATTCGGCGGATAAAAATGCGCCACGATCTTGGGATAAAGTACCAAAAGGAGCATGCAGGCCCCGGCGGCGATCCATGTGCTCCGATCCATTCCCCCTTTTTTCATGATCTTTCCTTTGCCGGATCCATGCCGGAGCCGCCCCAGGGATGGCAGCGCGCCAAACGTCCCAACGAAAGAATCAGTCCATACCAAGCCCCATGGGTGCGGATGGATTCGACGGCGTAATCCGAGCAGGTCGGATGGAAACGACAGCAGGGGCCACCGCCACCCAAAAGAGCCCGCCAGAAAGGTGAACTCATCTTTTGAAAACGAATCAACCCGATGAACAACGTTCCCATGGATTGACTAGCTTTTCTGCAAAAGCCGGGCCCGAAGATAAAGGCTCCGGATCTCTTCCTGGATTTTCTCAAAGCCGGCCTGACCCGCTTTGGGACGGGCAATCCAGACAGAATCCAATCCAGCGGGAAGGTCCGCTTGAAGAACCCTCCAGGCCTCACGAACCCAACGTTTGATGCGATTTCTCACCACCGCGTTTCCGCAGGTTTTGGGTACAACGATAGCCATACGTCGGGCAGAAGTTGCCGAGGGACGCCAGTTAAGCTTGAGGTGGTTGCCGCTTTCGCTTTCCCCTTCCCGGCGGAGGGCCAGAAATTCCGACCGGCGGCGGAGAATGCGCTCCCGGGGGAGGCGACGATCACGCCCCGGTGTGGCGGGCGTAGTGGCGCTCCACACCTTTGGGCAGAAGGCGGCGACGGCCGCGAGCACGACGGCGCGCGATCAAGGCCCGCCCTCCCTTGGTTTTCATGCGAGCACGGAAGCCGAACTGGCGTTTCCGCGTGCGCTTGGAGGGGTTGTAAGTGGGTTTCATTTTGTGAGATTGGTAAGACGAAAATCGTGCCGAGGAACCGGCGCGGAGTCAACCCGCGGTTCCCAAAAGAGAGAGAAATTTTTCGATTTCTCCAACCGTGTTCGACGCATGGGGGGAGACCCGCAACAGAGACTTGCCCCCGTGCTCTTTTCTCCAAGAAAGACGCACGTCTTCTTTCTCCATCCTCTTTTTCACCGCTTCCCAACCTCCGTGGGGCTCGATCAGGCTGGTTATGACCCGGCTTTCTTCTTCCCCACCATAAATTTGGAAGCCGGCCTTCCGCGCACCCTCCCTCACATGCCGGGCTAATTTCAATGCGTGGTCTGTCACCTCTTTGAGTCCCAAGTCCTCCAATAGTTCCAAGGAAGCCCGCATCCCCGCGATACCCGGAAGATTCAGACTGCCCGGCTCATATCTTCTCCCTTCGCCTTCAAACTCTATTTTTGCCTGCGCCAGAAAATCCGGACTCACGACATTCCACGAGCCAAGCAGGGGCGGGTGGAGCTGATCCCAAGCCCTTTTGCGCACCATCAAAACACCCGCTCCCACCGGACCCAGCATCCATTTGTGGGCGTCGGCTGCCAGAAAATCGGCCTCGGGCCAAACCGTCGGCAAAACTCCCAGCGTTTGGATTCCATCCAGACAGAAAAGGATGCCGCGTTTTTTAAGTTCCGGGCCGATCAGGGAAAGTTCCGGCTGGAGGCCGCTCAGGTAATGAGCGGTGGCCAGAGTGACCAGACGCGTTTTGGGCGAAAGGATCTCTTTCACGTTTTCCCAGCGTATTGCCTCCCCGGTTTTTCTCTTGAGCGGAACCGGACGCACGCCCCTGCGGGCCAGATCGATCCATGGATAGACGTTGGCCGGATAATCCAGCGGGTCATACACCACCTCGTCGCCCTCTTTCCAGGAAAGACCAAGCGCGACCAACCCGAGGCCGAGGGCGGTCGGACCCAAAAGCGAAACTTCCTCCCATGAACAACCGAGAAAACGTGCCGCAACTTCACGGGTTTCACGAACCCTTCTCCAGATCTCAAGATTCTCCTGCTCGCCTTGGCTCGCAGTCTCCGACCAATGATGCATCGCCTCCCGTGCCGCCCCGCTGGTCGGAGCCACGGCTGCATGAGCGAGAAAAATCCCTTTTTGGGTGACAGGGAAAAGACGGACTCGCTCCCCAGGATCGGCCAAAACCCCGGCAAGGCGGGGCGGGTTCGACTTCTTCAGTCGCTCAACTCCACGTTCCAATAAGCCAGATCCAGGAAGTGACGCCAGGTTTCCGGACCATTCCGGGAAATCTGCACATTGAGGAAGGTGCGCAACTTGGGTCGCTTAGGCTTCCGAACAAGCTTCATCGAGGCCTCATGCGGGCGCCGGTTCCCTTTGCGGGTGTTGCAGGGAATGCAGGAGCAAACCACATTCTCCCATTTCGTCGTGCCGCCCTGATCCCGGGGAATGACGTGGTCGATATTAAGATCCCGTCGATCCTTGTTGGCTCCGCAATATTGGCACGTGTAGGAATCTCTCTCAAAAACGTTCTGCCGCGTGAGCTTCACCTCTTTTTTGGGAATGCGGTCAAACAGCATGAGGACAATAACCCGCGGAACCCGGATGCGGAAACTGATCGTATGCATGGCGTCATCGCCGTCATACCCCTCACTCAGATCCCTCCAGCGATTAAAATCAAAGGTGTGGAAATCCTGCCCGTTTCCCTCGACCACCTGAGCATGCCCCATGTAGAGCAGACTGAAGGCTCGTCGGACAGAGCAGATATGCACCGCCTGCCAAAAGCGGTTCAGCACCAACACGCCCTGAGGCATGGCTAACTCCATATAGGTTCTATTAGACGGAAGAAAGTTATCGTCAACGGGGACTCGTTTTCTCTTGCCCGAAATGCCATCTGGTCGCCTAATTTCCATCCCCGACATGAAGTTCCGGAAGATTTTATCATGCTTGGCCGCCATCCTAGTGCTGGCCACCCCCTCTTCTCATCCCGCCGCCTCTCCGCAGGATGACTACCTCCAGATCTACGTCATGATCAACGAGGGCGATAAACTGGACAACTCCGGCCAAAGATCGCAAGCCCGCGAGAAATATGAAACCGCCCTCAACAAGCTGGATAAGCTCAAGAACGAGAATCCAGAATGGGAACCCACCATCGTCAAATACCGAATCAAATATCTCAACGAAAAGCTCGCCTCTCTGAAAACGGCCAAGGATTCTGCTCCCGCCCCGGTCGAAAAGCCTGTTGCACCCATCGAAAAAACCACTCCGACTTCCACCACACCTCCCGCAGCCGCGGAAAGTCCGGCTCCGGCGATGCAAAAAACCGAAACCCCGACTCCTGCCGTCACGTCTGACGATCCTTCTTCCCTCCGCCAAAAGATCATCGCCCTGACGGGCGATCTGGAATCTGCACGGACCGAACTCAAACAGGCCAAAAACGACCTCGAGCAGGCCATTACCGAGAAAAAGCAGCTGAAGGAGAAACTTTCGGCCTCCCCGACTCCCGACGCAAACGTGGCCAAACTTCAGGAAGAAAACGCAGGTTTACGTCAAAAGCTGACAGCAACGGAAGAGAGCCTAAAGAAAGCTGCGGGCGGCGACCTTTCGGGTGAAATGAGCTCCCTGCGGGGCCAAGTCGACTCTCTCGAAAAGAAATTAGCTGAAGCCAATGCCCGCTCGGCCGAGCTGACTCGGGCCAATGATGATTACAAAAAGCAGATCACCAGCCTGACGACCCAGCTCCAGGCGACGGGCACCGCCGGAAAGTCCGACTCCACTTTGGCAAAGGAAAATGCGATGTTGCGCTCGATTCTCGATCGGCAACTCAAGGAGCAGGCCCGGCGCGAGGCTGCCCGCCGGCTCGTGCTGGATGAGTTTAAGAATCTCGCCGTCTCCACGGAAGCCCTCAAGACCCAGATGGAAGTCTTGAGCTCACCTTTGGTTTCCCTTTCGAATGAGGAGGAGGACATGTTGAAGGTCTCCGCTCCTTCCCTCGTCGCTCCCGAACCTGCGGCCCCCGCAGCTCCTGCGGCTTCTTCTTCCGCAGCCAACACCCCGACTCTCTCCAAGGATGCGGAGAAACCGACCAGCCCGGAAAGTTTCTCCGAAAAGCCACGCATACCGGAGGAGTTCAAGGATGTCGCGGCCAAGGCCACCTCCCTCTACAACGAAAAGAAATTTGATGACGCAGCTGCCGCGTATGAGCAGATTCTGGCCAAATACCCGCAGTCGATCTACGCGCTCTCGAATCTCGGCGTTGTGCGCTTCCAGCAGCAGAAATACCCTGAGGCCGAGAAGCCACTGCGTGAGGCGATCCGGGTTGCACCCAATGACGCCTTCTCCCACTCCGTTCTCGGCATCGTCCTGGTGCAGCAGGAAAAATATGACGATGCCATCCAGGTCTTAAGCCGGGCGGTCGCACTCGACCCCAACGACGCGAAAACCCGCAACTACCTCGGAATTTCCTCCTCTCGCAAGGGCCTGCAGGAGGCGGCCGAACAGGAGTGTCGCAAAGCCATTGAGTTGGACGACAGTTATGGAGACGCCCACTTCAATCTGGCTGTTATCTACGCGACCCAGAACCCGCCTTCCAAGGAATTGGCCAAACGCCACTACAACCGCGCCTTGGAACTCGGCGTCCCCAAGGATGCCGAGCTTGAAAAACTCCTGAACTAATCGCGCTTTCCCGGCCAAACGGGAAGACGGATCTCCACTCGCGTTCCTTTGCCCGGCTGGGAGTTGACTCGCAGCGTCCCACCATGCGCCTCAACCGTTCTCCGCACCAACGCCATGCCCAGCCCCGTTCCCCCGGGTCGTCGCGATAGAAAAGGTTCGTACAGCCTTTCAGCAATCTCCTTGGGCATCCCCCGTCCGCTATCCTGAACAGTCAGAAGGATGTTTTCCTCACGGGCTTGCACGCCCAAGCCAAGTTCACCTCCATCCGGCATGGCTTCAACGGCGTTGAGCACCAGATTTAAAACAGCCTGCTCCAACTGGGGTCGATCCCCACGAATCACAGCCTCTCCACGGAGAGGGAACTTTTTCGTCAGCCGGATTCTGGCAGCGGAGAGTTTACTCCGGGTCAAAAGACCCACCTCCTCCATCAAATCCGTTCCATCCACCGCGCCAATCTCCGGATCCGCCGAGCGGGCCAGATTAAGAACACGATCCAAAATCCCGTTCATTTGGCCCAGTTTGGATTCGATCAGGGCCAAATCTCTGGTCTGAGCTTCCGAAGGCTGCAATCCGCGGATAGCGGTGTGCCAAAGCATCCGAATGACTGCGAGCGGATTCCGAACTTCATGCGCCACTTCCGCCGCAAGCATTCCAAGAGAGGAAAGTCTTTCCCGGTTACGCAGCTCCTCCTCCGTCTGATTAAGGCGCCCGGACAACTTCGCTCTTCCCAAAGCCGCCGCCGCCAATCCTGCCAATCCCGCCAAAAGACGAATTTCCGCATCGGGAAATCTCCGTGCCTCTGCAGTGGCCACACACAGAACGCCAATTCCATCCTTTTTTTCCACCAAGGGAACGGCCAGAACGGAAACCAGCCGTTCATCCCGAATTCGGTCGGTATGCGGATCCTGCGGACTGGAGCGCACATCGCGAACGGAGATAGGCCGCCTCCGGCCGACGACATAACCCAAAGCCGTTTCCGAGACATCAATGGGAGGCTGTTTGCGGTAGGACGAGGATCCCCCAAGACAAACCTCCAAGGAGAGTTTCTGTTTCCCGGAATCGAGGAGAAAGATCGAGGCGAGTTTCGCCCCGGAAAGCCGTGCTGATTCACGAGCCACCCGATTCAAAATGGCTTCCGGTGTCTCCTCAGCTCCGATGGCCGCACCCACTTCCGCCAAGGCGGCCGAACGTCGGCTTTCCTCACTCGTGCCAGCCACCCTCCATGCCAAACTCAGCCATCGGGCAGCCTCCTGCGCCATCTCCTGTAACTCGCTTTCCTGCCCCTCCGAGAAATAGTTTTTCTTTTGCGTTCCCACCACCAGAACGCCGATAAGATTTTCTCCTTCGCTCATGGGAGCTGCCATTTCGCTTCCTCCCGACCCCAACCCCAAAGAGCTTTTCTGTAAATCCGCACGGGCAGAAACTCCCCGGCTTGCCACCCACCCAGCTAACCCCTGGCCCGGCACCAACCTTTTTCTACGAACCGAGGCGGCGACTCCCAAGGATGACTCCATTTCCAGATCCCCATAATTGGGATTGAGGAGGTAAAGAGCCGCCCTTTCGACTCCAAACTCTTTTTTGACGAAAGCGACAACCCGACCCGCCAGTTTCTTCGATTGCAGAAGATCCCCCGGCTCCAGGCCCAGATGCCCGTTTCTTTTTTTCATCGGCTGACCACCCCCTTTAGCCGCGTGAGAAGCCGATCCAATCCCGCCGGATCGGTCACAGATTGGCCCTCCTGAGTGACGATGCTGAAGGTGTCGATCGCCGCACCTTTTTCCGTCGTGATCCGAGCTCCCTCAATCTGGAACCCCTCTTCCGATATGGCACGCGTCAGCGCATGCAAAAGCCCAACCCGGTCGGGTGCCTGCACATGAACGAGGGTTCTCCCCGGCTCGCTTTCCGTGTCCATGCGCAAACTTGCGGGAAATTCCGCCTCCCCGATGGCCTTCTGCCACATGGTCGGTCCCTGGCCAGCCAGTCGCTCGGCAAGATGGTCCTCGGTTGCACCCAAAGCTTCCGTCAGGGTTTTTTCGAATAACTCGCGATCCACCCGGTGGTTGACCGGTTCCAACCGGTCCGTGCAGACACGGAAGGTGTCCACTACGACATCGTCGCTGCGCGTGAAAATATTCGCGCTAAGGATGTTGATTCCTGCAACCGCAAAACTGCCCGCAATCTTGCTGAAAAGCTTTTCCCGGTTCCAGGTCACCACAACCACCTCCGTGTGCCCCTCCTCGGGATGATCCCGCCAGACGACCAGCGGTACCAGCGCTTCGGAACCTGCGACCCTCCTTGCCAGAAAATCATGCACAGCGTGAATATGCCGGGCGACCAGTTCAGCCGTGCACTGCCGCAGATAGGATGAACCCATACGTTCCAAATGATTGAGCATCTCCTGCTCGGAAAAGCTGCCACTCAGAACCATGGCCACCTGACGGGTTCTTCCCGCGCAATCTTCCTCGTCCGCACGCAAAAACTCCTCCTCCCCCGCCAGCATCCTCTTCGTCCGCGAATAAAGATCCCATACAAGAAGCTCACGCCAGCTAGACCAGTTGCTTTTGCCAGCCACCGCGCGGACATCCGCGGCTGAAAGCAGCATGAGCAGATCCAGCCTCTCCTCATCCTGCACGATCCGGGCAAATGCGCGGATCGTTTCCGGCTCATCCAGATTTTTTCGCGCGAAATTACCCAAAGTCATGTGGTGATCGACTAGAAACGTCATCAAGGAAAGATTGCGCCCCCAAAAATGAAATCGCCGGGCTACCCGGGCAGCATTCCCCGCACCCACCTCTTCGTGGTGACGGCTCAGTTCCGCTTTGCCGGTGTCATGCAGCAACATGGCCAAAGCCAGAATTTCAGGCACCTCGACCCGCGCGTAGAGCTCTGCGTACTTCTTCAGATCGGGATCCTTCGAATCCAGCATTGCGTCTAACTGCTCCAGACAGACCAAGGTATGTTCATCCGCTGTGTATCGGTGGAAGAATTCGTGCTGCACCAAGCAGGTCAGGGGTGCGAATTCGGGAACAATCCGGCCAAGGACCCCGTTCTCATGCATCAGCCGGAGAATCCGTGCCACCTTCCCCTTCTGCTTGAGAATGTGCAGAAAAACTTCCTCCACGTCTCGACGAGCTAACCATTCATCCGTCAGCAATCCGAAGTTGGCACGAAGAAGGGCGACTAATTGGGCGCTCGGAACGGATCCCTGATCCTGGAGAATTCGAAAAACACGGATCATTCGGACCGGATCTTGTGCGAAGACTTGGGAATTTTCTGCCTGCAACTCGGCTCCATGAAGAATAAAGCCGTCCGTCGCACGCCGCGAACCCTGCCAGCCCGAGAAAAAAGACCAAATTCCACGAGGCTTCCCCGTGATCTGCTGACAAATCCGAGTGGCAGCCGGATTGCAGATCAAGTGGATGGATCGCATGTGCCCATAAACCTCCCGCATCAAGGCTTCACTTTGCCGTAGAATATTCGGCTGAGGATATCCCATGGCCACCGCCAGCTCTCCCTGCAACCGCAGGGTCAACACGTCCCCCGCCCCACCCTGGAGATCATGCAGCCACTCCCGTACGGTCATAAGAAAGGCGAAGGACTTTTGCGCCAGCATGGCCTCTTCTGAACCCAGCCAACCTTTCGCGGCCAATTGCGGGAGGGCGACCCCCTGCCCGCTGACTTTCCCAACCCACCGAAGATTATGAAAATCCCTGAGACCCCCAACCCCTGTCTTCAGATTGGGCTCCTGAACGTAGATCGTTCCGCCCTCTTTGGCATGACGAGCAGCCTGATTTTCCAACCGCCAGGAAAGATAGTTTTCTACTCCTCGAGTAAGGCTTTTCTTAAGGAACTCCGACGAGAATTGCTGCCAAAGCGCAGGAGATCCAGCCAAGCAGCGGCCGTCCAAGAGGGCGGTTTTGATCATCGGCTCACTTTCTGCCCGTTCGATCGTCTCTGCCACCGTGCGACAAGCGTGCCCTACTTTGAATCCAATATCCCAAAGGACGTAGAGAATCTGTCGGACGACCTCCTCCTCAGCCTTCTCTTTCCCCGCTTGCCGGATGAATACCAAATCAACATCGCTGGCGGGACTCATTTCCTCCCGGCCAAACCCCCCCACCGCCCCCAAAGCCAAACGGTTTTTGGATTCTGCATCCCCGGCATGATTCCAAAGATGAATTAGAACGCCGGACAAAAGCCGGGCTCGCCGATGGGAAAGCTCCAGACCCGAAACTCCTGCTTTTGCCTCTCCGGTGAGTTGGGCCTCCTCTTCACGAAGAAAATGTCGGATGAGATCCAGTCGCGACTCCGCCGAAACAGAACCGGCTTTCGCCAGCATCTCCTCCAGCCGATGCAGGATAACCTGCTCGCCTGACGCACTCTCTTCCCCGGTGGCCGGCCTCCCCGGCCCGGTGCCGCCGCTCACGATCACTCCAGAGGTTGTTCGGTAGCCGCGTTGAGGATCTTAAAGTCCTCCACATTGGCCGCAGGATCCGCCTTGAAGTGGAACTGCCCGGCAAACCGCCGCTGAAGTTCGATTAACAACTCGTCGTCCTCCGTGCGAAGGCGGTTCAGCACTCCCGGATGCACCACGACCTTAATCTCATGCACGTCGGCATGTTTCCGCAAAATCCGGCTAATTTCCCGCTGAAGCTCCACACTCATCGTTTCGAAGGATTTCACCATCCCTTTTCCACGGCAGCAGGGACACTCCATGTACACCGCCCGGCGGATGCTCTCCTGGACCCTCTGGCGTGTCATTTCCAATAATCCCAAAGCGGAAATGGGCAGAGTGTGAACCCGCGCCCGATCCCGTCGTAGACACTGTTTGAACTTTTCGTACACCGCCATCTGATCCCTTCGGGATTTCATATCGATGAAGTCGATCACCACGAGGCCGCCGAGATTCCTCAACCGCAACTGGCGGGCGATCTCTTCCGCCGCCTCAAGGTTTGTTTTGCGGATGGTGTCATCATGATCTCTTCCTCCCCGCGACTTTCCGGTATTCACATCGATTGAAACAAGAGCCTCGGTTTCATCCACCACCAGAGATGCACCCGACTTGAGCCAGACCTGCCGCCGGAGGGCGCTCTCGATCTGGCGGTTGACACCGAACGCCTCAAATAGGGGTTCCGCTGCCAAATGCCGCTTCACCTTGCGCAGCGAACGTTTGGAAATAAGGCCCACCATTTCACGCACCCGCTTTTCGGCATCTTCATTATCCACCATCACCTCGTCCACCTCCTCGGTCAGGAAGTCGCGGACGGATCGTTCGACCAAGTCAGGCTCTTCAAGCAAAACCGCCGGCGCATTCTTACTCTTGAGCCCTTCCTCCACTTTTCCCCACTGCTCAAGGAGAAGGGCAAGATCCCTGACAAAATACCGCGCCTGCATGCCCTCTCCGTTCGTGCGAAGAATCACCCCCATGCCCTCAGGAATATCCAGCTCCTGAAGGATCTTCCTCAGGCGGGCCCGCTCTTCGGGGTTTTCGATCTTCCGCGAAACACCGCTCATCTCCCCAAAGGGCATCAGAACAAGATATCGGCCTGGCATACTGATATTCGTCGTGACCCGGGCACCCTTTGTGCCGATCGGCCCCTTGTTGACCTGAACGATCACCTCGGATCCGGGAGGATAAAGTCGGGGAATGTCATTGCTAGTGATCCGAGGCTTGCGCCCCCGGCTTCCCCTTCGCTCCACGGCCTCGATCTGTTCATCCATCGCCGCGGGAACGGCATCCCAAAAATGAAGAAAAGCGTTTTTCTCTAGTCCGATATCCACGAAGAGAGCCTTGAGAGAAGGCTCGATGTTGTGGACCCGGGCTTTGTAGATGTTGCCGGAGATGCTGCGATCCCCCTCACGCTCAATGGAGAACTCTTCAACAACTCCTCCCTCCAACAACGCCACCCGCTTTTCCAGCGGCTCGACGGAAATCAGAAGGCTTCGACGCTCCTCCTTGGTTTTGACTCCTAAAATTCTTTTGATGGTTTCGACGATCATATTATCAATCTCCTTTTTTTGGGTTGAGGGCGGGCTTTAGCCCAACCTTCTTTGCATCCAGACGCTTTGCATCAAACCCATCGCAGCCATGCAAACGGCCAGAAAGGTCCCTCCGTAACTCACGAAAGGCAGGGGAATGCCGGTGATCGGAACCACCTTGATTGTCATTCCCACGTTGATGAAAAAATGAGTGAAAAGCATTCCCAAGACTCCCCCGGCCAACAGGCGCCCCTCCAAATCGGAAGCCCGGGCCCCAATCCACGCAATCGAAAGCAATAATCCGGCTTCGGCCAGAATCAATGCCGCGCCGCCAAGAAAGCCCAGCTCTTCACCCAGAACGGAGAAAATGAAATCGTTATAAGCGATGTTTTTGGGCAGAAACCCGTACAGATTCTGATCTCCATGGAGATAGCCCTTGCCGCCCACACCGCCGGATCCGATGGCAATGATTGACTGCCGGATGGTCCACCCCGCTCCGAGAGGATCAAGGTTTGGGTCAAAGAAAGTACGGATACGATTGTTTTGATACGTTTTGAGAAAGGGCAACTCTTTGCCCAAATAGCCGACATAAACATAGATCGCCAAGACAAAGATCAGCCCAAATCCTGCGGGCACCAGCAGGTACCGAAGCCGGGTTCCTCCCGCCAGCAACAACCCAAAACACATCGGCATAAAAACGGCGGCGGACCCCAAATCAGGTTGCTTGAGAATCAGTAAGACTGGAATCAGGGCGAATCCCCCGAGAGCCAAAACGGTGCTGAACTTTTCGGCCTTTTCCCGTAGCGCTACCAAAAGGGCCGAGGCCCCGGCCAAAAACGCCAGCTTCATCACTTCGGCAGGCTGAAACCCAACGGGCCCCAGACGGATCCAGCTTTTTGCCCCATTGACCTCACGGCCAAAGACGAGAACCAAGAGCAAAAGACAAAGACCGCCCCCAAACCAAAACCATCCTTGGGCCACCCATCGATGATAGTCCAAAAAAGCCAACGCAAAGAAACAGGCCAGCCCCAACCCAACCCAGGCCGCCTGCTGAATGGCCGCATTCTTCAGGTCCGCGGCTTCACTGGTGTGGGTAGCACTGTAGATCACCATGATTCCAAGGGCGGAAAGTCCCAACATGAGAAAAAAAGATGGCCAGTGCAGGCCCCGCCATTTTCGATTTTTGCTCATCAGCGCCTCCTTAAGCCACGACCGGCCCCGCCATTTCCCATTCCCTCATCAAACCAGCGGAAAATTCCGCCAAAAACATCCCCGTCATTATCGCTATCCGCTCCGGGAGGTTGATAGCTCCCATCCGAGGCCGTCACCCCATGGAAATGACCTACCACCGGAGCTTGATAGACCAATTGCGGTGGCGTGCCTTTCTCCATTTCAAACAGTTTGGCCAAAATCTCCGAAGCTAAAGGCGCACAGGTTGCTCCTCCCGAAACGCCGCCCTCAACGATGACAATCACCACGTATTTCGGATCCTTGAGCGGGGCAAATCCGGTAAACCAGGTGCGCGTGTCCTTGACCACGCTGCCACCAATCCGTGTTGTGAACTGGGCAGACCCTGTTTTTCCCGCCACCTCCACATCCTTAACCGAGGCATTTTTTCCCGTCCCCTCCATCACGACCGCCCGCAACCCCGCTTTGACGGCATCGAGATTGGCGGGACGGACTCCCAATGACCCCCGCTTTACTGCAACAGGATATTCCCGAGTCACCTTCGTCCCCGTCTCGGTCGACTGCCCAATTCCCTGAACCAATCGCGGCTGATACACCGTGCCGCCGTTCGCGACGGCAGAAAGCATGACCGCCATCTGGAGGGGGGTGACGCGCACAAAACCCTGGCCGATCGAGGTATTGGCAGTATGTCCATCGCTCCATTTTTCAACTGCGGGCGGAGGAGGGCGTTCCCCTTTCTTTCCACCTGCAACCCAAGCTTCGATTTTTTCCTTATACGCTTTTTTTCGCATGGCCATGCGGTCTTCCATCCATTGGCGACCAGGCAGGGTTCCGGGATCCTCCCCCACCAATATGGGTTTCCCATCGGGATCATTCAAAAGCTTCTGTCCAAATCCCACCCGGTTTCCCATCTGGGTGATGGAATCAATTCCTGTCCGCACCCCCAGCTGATAGAAAAAGGTGTTACAAGACATGGCCAACCCTCTTTTGAGGGTGATGTCGCCCTGTCCATCCGGATTCCAATCGTGCCAAGTTCGGCCGGCCAATTCGATCGATCCCGGACTATGGATGACTGTCTCTGGAGTGAATTTGGCGTCGGGATTTTCGAGGGCAGAAAGAGCCGTGACGGTTTTGAATGTCGATCCTGGGGCATAAGCGCCGAGTGCCCGGTTAAGCATCGGTTTTGTTTCATCAGTCAAAAGTCGTTTCCAATCAGCCGACTGTCCCGTTCCGCCGGGAACAAAACTGTTCGGATCAAAGTTGGGAACGGAAGCCATCGCCAGAATGTCCCCTGTATTTGGATCCATCACGACGCAGGCTCCGCGACCCACCCTCCTCATCACTCCTTCCACGATCGTCTGCACCCTGGCATCCAGCGTCAGATAAATATTCTGCCCAGCAAGCGGCGCCTGATAACCCTGCTCCTCTAGAATGAAACCCAAATTGTTCTTTTTAAGAATCTTCCCTCCGGGCTTCCCCTCTAGGTCTTTTTCAAATCCTTTTTCCACCCCGTCCTTGCCTATGACCTCCGGTTGAAAGGTCTCCAAGGTCTGTTCTTCAGGGGCGCCCACAAAACCCATGACATGGGAGGCTAATGCACCATACGGATACCAACGGACGGGTCTCGCAGTCTCCTGTACACCCGGCAAGCGTGGATCCCTCTCTGCGATTCGGGAGAGAGTCGCGAAATCGATTTGCGTCGCCAACTGAAAGGGCGTGTTCGGCCTTTGCTGGGCATGTCGCCTCAACTCATCCACCTCGTAATTCATCTGGATGCCGAGGTTGCGCAGAGGCTCGAGTGCGGTTTCTTGGACGATCTTGTCGATATCGACCTGTTTCACCCGGCGGCGTTTTTCTCCAACGCCCACCTCGACGGAGGTCATGGGCAAACGCCCGCGATGGGCTCTGGCATAGTTCCCCGTGAGCTCTCGAACATACAAATCCACATCATATCGGGCGCGGTTTTCCGCTAGCGGAAGTCCGTTGCGATCGAGAATCAGGCCCCGCGGGGGAGGCAAAAGAATCGGAATCGTTGTCTGATTGATCAGTGTTTGGGCATGTTTTTCACCCTCTAACACCTGCACAACAAAAAGCCGTTGGAGCAGAACGCATGCCGCGAGAATCACCACGACCATCGCCACGTGCATACGACGTGGAATGTTGGCAACAGGTTTGGCGAGCAGCATCACCAACTCCTCCGGGAGGTGGTCCGAAGGGACGATTGAGCTTTCCACTCAAGCCACCACCCCATAGCAACAGAGGCAAAACCATTGACCCCACCCGCCACCACCAAGCTCACGCTCAAGGCAAAAGGCCAATCCCAAGACCTTGTTTCCAGAAGATGAAAAAAACGGTCCAAACCAAAGTAGCTGACCGCCGCCAAAACTGACCCGGCGGCCTGTTCGCCTGCAGAGGCTCCGAGCCACCAGCCTTTCTGGCTCCGAACCAAAAGGGCGGTCAAACCGATGATCAAGGCATGGTGCCCGAGCGCCGAAAAAGTCGTACAGTCCCAGAACAGGCCCACGATGACCGCCCACATCACCAACCGAACAGGAGGGAGCAACAAACCCGCTTGAATTACCACCGCGGCCAGCAGGTTTGTGGTCAATGCTGCGGTTCCGTAAAACTCAGGCCCAATGACTCGCATCAGCCAAGCGACACCCGCAAGGAACAGCAGTTTCCCAAAACTATTTTCAATAACACTCATTTTTTAGAGCCGGATCCCCCCGTGAGGATGAACATTTCTCGCAAATCATTGAGGTCTGCAGCGGGCGTTACCTGACCTTCTCGGTAAAGACCGGAGTTTTTTTCCGAGGTTAAGACTGGGGCATCCGTGACCGTTCCAACGAGAAGATTAGGCGGGAAGGTACCCCCCAGTCCTGTGGTCAACACCCTTTCGCCGACGGCAAATTTTGCCTCTCGGGTGACAAAGGTTAGGCGACAAATAGGAGCCCCTCCGTTGAGCGGGGTATCTCCCAATAGAATGCCCCGCGCACCTGCCGCCTCCGTTAGCACGCTGACTTTGCAGTTTTCATCCGAAATCAACATCACCCGGGTGGTCGAACGTCCAACGGTTCCGGTTTTTCCCACCACCCCACGAGGAGTGACGACAGGCTGATCCGGCGCAAGGTTCGGATCATCACTCCAACCCCGATCGACCAACACAGAGTTCCACCAGTTAGCCGGATCCCGCTCGATTACCCGACAGGCCAGCAGGCGAAACGACTGTTGCTCCCGAAACGCCAGCATTTCCCGAAATCTCTCGTTTTCAGTGCGAAGATAATCGAGTTGGCGGATCTCAGTCTGGAGTCGGACATTTTCCGCGCGGAGGTTCCTATTCTCCTCATCCAATACGTCAAACTGCCGGAGACTGAGGCGAAAGTCGTTCCAGCGAGTCTGCAATCCTCCCCATGTTCGGGCGACCGGCGAGATGGTTTCAATCGTTGCCCGCTCCGTCCATCGAGTCGTGACGGGCGCAAAAAAAAGAACAGCCACGGCCAAGGCCAAAGCCGCCCCAGATCCCAAAAACAACCATGCGCGGGACATTGTTTCGACTTTTGGGAAGATGGACGCCGGCTGGATTGGAGGACGGGTTGGTTACCCGCGTCCATCCGCCATGGTCAGCTTCGTCAAAAACTCCAGTTCATCAAGCACCTTGCCGGTGCCTTCCACCACGGCGCTGAGGGGATCCTCTGCCACATGAATGGGCAATCCCGTCTCCTCGCTCAAAAGCCTGTCAAATCCACGCAACAAAGCGCCTCCCCCGGCCAATACCACCCCGCGCTCGACCAAATCACTCGAAAGTTCGGGCGGACAACGTTCCAAGGTCAGGCGGACGCTTTCGAGAATGATTTGCACCGGCTCGAGAAGGGCTTCACGAACCTCCTGCGAAGTGATCGTGAGCGTCTTCGGTAGACCCGCGACGAGATCCCGTCCCCGAACCTCCATCGATGTCTCCTTTTCCATCGGATAGACGGAGCCGATTTTTACTTTGATATCCTCGGCCGTACGTTCCCCAATCATCAGATTATAGGCCCGCTTCAAATAGTTCATAATCGCTTCGTCCAGCTCATCTCCGGCCACCCGTACGCTCCGGCTAAAAACAATGCCTCCAAGGGAAATGATCGCCATCTCCGTGGTTCCTCCCCCGATATCGATGATCATGTTTCCGGAGGCGTCCTGTACCGGCAGGCCAACGCCGATGGCGGCGGCTAAAGGCTCCTCAATCAAACGCACACTCCGCGCCCCAGCATGAGCGGCAGATTCACAAACGGCGCGACGCTCTACTTCCGTGATACCTGAGGGAACAGCAATAACGAGCCGGGGCCGGGGACGCCAACGGTTCTGCCGCTTGGTGGCTTTTTCGATGAAACACTTAAGCATCGCTTCCGTGACTTCGAAATCACTGATAACCCCGTCTTTCAAGGGGCGCACTGCAACGATCGATCCAGGGGTTCGACCCAACATTCTCTTGGCCTCATCGCCCACCGCCAAAACCCGGCGCGTAGCCTGATCCATAGCCACTACAGAGGGTTCACGCAGAACCACTCCCTTGCCCCGGACAAAAACGAGGGTATTGGCCGTGCCAAGATCCACGCCCATGTCGTTCTCTAGAAAAGGGAAAAGCTTATCCAACATATATGTGTAAAAAGTAACTATCTTGGATTCTAGCCCTTCCGTCAATAACCAAAAATCCCTTAGCTAGCCTTAAAAAGGCTTTAGAATCAGGATCTTGCAAAAGAAGGATATTGGATACGGGCTTGGATCAGATTTTGGCCAATATCTTCTTCTCAAGCTTAACAATATCGGCAGAGAATAACCGGATCCCTTCGGCCAGCTTTTCCGTGGCCATTGCATCCTCATTCAGCAAAAAGCGGAAAGCTTTCTCATCCAAAGGAAGTTTCGCAATGGGATCCTTCTTCGCCGTTTCCGCATCCAGCTTTTTTGCGACCACACCGTTAGAGGCTTTCAATTCAGCCAGGAGATTCGGACTGATGGTCAACAAATCACACCCGGCTAACTCAAGAATCTGCCCCATATTGCGGAAGCTGGCACCCATCACCTGTGTGGGATAACCATACTTCTTATAATAGGCATAGATTTTCTGCACCGACTGCACGCCCGGATCCTCTGCGCCTTTGTATTCCTTACCGGTACTCTTCTTGAACCAGTCGTAAATTCGCCCGACGAACGGGGAAATGAGCCTGGCCCCCGCTTCTGCACAGGCCACCGCCTGCGGCAAAGAGAACATCAGGGTCAAATTACACTGGATCCCCTCCTTCTGGACGACCTTGGCCGCCTGTGCTCCCTCCCAAGTTGCCGCAATCTTGATCAGGATCCGTTCCCGATCGATCCCCGCGGCCTTGTACATCCCAATGAGATGCCTGGCTTTTTCCACCGTTGCCTCAACATCGAAGGAGAGTCTCGCATCCACCTCCGTCGAAACCCGACCTGGAACAATCTTGAGGATTTCACATCCAAAAAGGATCAGAAGACGGTCGATGATCGCCCGGGCCCTCTCTTCTTTTGAACCGGATTCTCCCTTGCCCTCCGCCACCGCTTTTTCCAGCAAAGCCTGATACGCCGGCATCTCGGTTGCTTTCTCGATCAGAGTGGGATTCGTTGTCGCATCCTGTGGGGCATACTCCTTCATCGAGGCGAAATCACCCGTGTCCGCTACCACGGTGGTAAACTTTTTCAACTGATCCAAAGCATTGACGCTCATTTTTTACTCTCCTAATTGTTCGTTCAGAATCGGCACCAGCTTTTCCTGAACTTTGCGGATCTTATCCTCTTCGTCCGCTTCGACAAGCAGTCGCACAAGATTTTCCGTGCCCGAATAACGAAGCAGGATTCTCCCCTTTTTCCCTAAAAACTTCTCCATCTCCCGCACCGCAGCCGCCAACGGAGGAACCGCCTCCCAAGCTGGCTTGTGTCTTACCTTCAGATTCACAAGTTTTTGCGGGAATTTCTGGATCCCAGCTCGCAAATGGCTAAGGGTCTCTTTTTTTCTCTGCATCAAATCCAAAATTTTTAAAGCCGACAAAAGGCCGTCTCCCGCCGGAGACGCATCCAGAAAAAGTAGATGCCCGGATTGCTCCCCTCCCATGTTGAACCCACCCTTTTTCATCGCCGCAGCCACATAACGGTCTCCCACCGGAGTCCTCTCCACCCTTCCTCCCTGTTTTGCCATCGCCTCATCCAATGCCAAGTTGCTCATGACCGTCACGACAACGGTTTTCCCCGCCAATCTATCGCACGCCAAGGCATCGAGAGCCGCCATGGTAATAACCTCATCCCCATCTACTCGCTCTCCCTTTTCGTCCACCAAGACCAACCGATCCGCATCGCCGTCATGCGCCAACCCGATCCAGCCCGACCTCTCCCGGATCTTTGCAATCAAGCCCTCGGGATGTTCCGAGCCGCAGTCCTCATTGATATTTTTTCCATCCGGCCGATCCGACATCACTTCGACTTCCGCGCCGAACCCGCGCAAAATTTCCGGCGTCGTAAACCATGCCGCTCCATGGGCGACATCGACAAGGATCTTCAGGCCCTTGAGCGAAAAGTTTTCTCCAAAGGCCTGTCTCATTTTTTGGCGATATCCCTCGAGCGCCCAATCCCTGCACCCAAAGTTTAGTTCCGGAGTTTTTTCATGGATCGCCGGCGGGCGTTCCCAATCCAGATGTCTCTCGATCCCAGCCTCCTCTTCGTCCGACAGTTTGGCACCGGTCGGCCCGCAAAACTTGATCCCATTATCAGTCGCCGGATTGTGGGAAGCACTGAGAATCACCCCGGCACAAGCTCCCCGTGAAGGAACCAGCATCGCTGCCGCCCCGCTCGGCAAAACACCGGCCGACTCGAAATCCAGTCCGGCGGATTTCAGCCCCGAAATCAAGGCGGCCTCGAGCATGGGTCCCGAAGCTCTCGTGTCCCGGGCAATGAGAACCTTCCCTTTCGGGAATTTTTGGGAGAAATACTTTCCCGCGGCCACCCCTACTGCGGCAATAAACTCGGGCGTCATTGGCACTTTTCCCACACGACCGCGGATCCCGTCGGTGCCAAACCATCTCCGCCCCTGTCCGTCCCCCATCAGCGCAACCCCGTCCTCATCCCCGTCACGATCACGCCTAAAACTCCCCAAACCACACCAGCGATCCCCAGACAGATCAACGCTCGCAGGGTCCTGCGCGCCAAAGCCTGGGGACCAAGGGTCGGACGCAAAAATCCCCGAGCCAGTCCACCCGTCCATGAAACACCTGCCCCGCCGATGACCAGAAGTTCGGTCAACCTTTGGCGGAGTGCATCAATTTCCAGCGGCCTATCCATTATGCCTCTCCGACAAAGCGTTATCTCCCCCGTCTCTTCCGACAATACGAGAACGACCGAATCGCTTTCCTCCGTCAACCCCAACGCCGCGCGGTGGCGCAACCCCAGCACGCGGCTCATCGGTTGTTGACTGACCGGGAGAATGCAACCCGCTGCCACGATTCGGTCTCCCCGCAGGATGACTGCACCGTCATGCAACGGTGTTTTATTAAAAAAGATGGTGGCCAACAGCTCCTCCGAAACATTCCCATGAACCGCTACCCCCGAATCGGTCACACCCTGCGCCAGATCGGATTGCTCAAAAACAATCAGGGCTCCGTATTTTTTCTCCCGCAAGGCCTCAAGGGCTTTGATCACCTCCTCGATGACGAAAGATTGTCTTTCGCCATGCAGAGTGAAACCGCCCGCCCGTCCAATCTCTGCCAAAGCCCTTCGGATTTCCGGCTGGAAGAGAACCAGAAAAGCAAGAACAAGGACTGATACAAAAGCCTGCAATAGAAAACTTAATACGCGAAGTTCCAGAAATTTTGATGCACCCAAAGCCACCAGAAAAACCAGGAGAAATCCGCTCATCACTTTGGCCCCCTGGGTTCTGCGGAGGAGCTTGTAACCGTAGTAAAAAACTGCCGTGAGGAGTAGGATCTCCAAAGCCCCCTGCCATCGCAGGTTGCGATAGGGTTCCAGCCAGCTCTCGGGCACGATCATAGACGAAGCAGACCAGAAAGACCGGGCTCTGTCGATGCGGAGAATTAAGGTTTTACCAACAGGGGAAGGTCCACTCGATCCAACTCCTGCCCTTCCGGTCCCAGGGAACGAACGGTTGCACCATTCGGGCGGAGACTCACTACGTTAACATAGTCCGATTCTGCAAACGCTTTCGTCAGCTTTTTGGACTCCGGACAGTTCTGTGGCCTAGCCTCCACTCCCAAGGCTCCATTTCCCAGAAACGGAATTTTTCTGCCAGCCCTACCTTCAGACTCGACCCGCTGAAGATTGTGATCGTGATGGGTGAAAACTGCCGTCACACCCGACTTTTCGAGGACGGGAACCCACTCCTGCCTCGTCTGAATAATTTCTTTCTGCTCGCTCCACTTTCGGAAAGACGGATAGGTCGACACATGCCATGAGGCAAACACCCAGGGCACCGACTTTCGACTTTCCAGATTTTTCTTAAGCCAACCCGTTTGCGAAGGAATCGAAAGAACGTGCCCCGAATCCATGAGAATCATGGAAAGATATCCTCCGAAATCGAGTGCCACAGGTTCCGCCCGGGAGTACAACCCCCCAAACAACGCATAAAAGAAGGGTGCCCGGCTCTTCATCTGCTCAAACGCGGCCTCTTCCTGTACGTACCCTCCCTTCACTTCATGATTTCCGATTCCCGGAACAAAGGGGATCAGTCGCCCGTTCGGGGATCGACCGACCTGACTCCACTGCCTCCAGAACGCGATTTCACGAAGAACGTCATGCCCATCTCCATAGGCAAGATCCCCTCCGACACTCATGAAAAGAGGATCCTGGGCCGCCCCCAAAGCCATCATCTTGGCCGAGGACTCGGCGATATCGACATCCCCTCCTTCCACAAAAACCAACTCTTTCTCGATCTTCACCGGTGCGGTTTGAAACTTTGCCTCTGGCGAAGCTCCAATCTTAAAAAGATACGTTGCTCCGGGCTCGAGTTTGTTCCAACGCGCCTTGACCAATGTCCAACGTGGCAACCCCATCTTCTCCGGATCGGGAAACGGGCAGGATTCCGTCTCCATGATTTTCCATTCAACCTCTTCGGCTTTTTTCCAATGGACCATTTCCGAACTCTTCTTTTCTGGAGCCTCCCCAAGTCCGGCACCCCGAAGCCAAAGAGCCGTCATGCTAATGCAGGGATCCGTTTCCCATGTAAGGATCAACGTGGCGGGCAGCTCTTCACTCCGCACCTGAAGTCCCAACAGGCAAAGAAAAAGAACCCGTTTGCAGATTTTCATTCGAATATTTTAAACCAGACCCGAACGATGCAAATCACGCCCGCGCCTTGGCATCATATTGTCACCCGACGTGCGCCCAACGCTCTTCTGTCACAGGCAAAATCTTTCCACCTCTCCACTTGGACCAACAGACCCGCCCGCAGGCCCAAAGCACCAGAATAACCAACAGAAGAAAAAAGCCGGTGATACCGGCATTGATGCCGTTTGTGATGGCCAGTTTTTCCTGCCCTACGAGGGACGCTTGTCGCATCGCCGTCAAAAAGCCCACCCGCGGATCCGGACTAAAAATCTTCATCCAACCCGCAGTGAAGGTGACCACCACCAGCCAGATCAATGGACCGAGAGTCACCCAAGCCAACCTTCCTTTATCCATTTTCACCAACACAGTCGTTGCCAAACCAAGCGCCATCACCGCCAACAGCTGGTTGGCCACTCCGAATATTGGCCAGAGACTGTTGATACCGCCTTGGGGATCGATCACCCCTTGGTACAGAAACCACCCCCAACCCGCGACAAAAAGACCGCTTCCCAAAAAGTTCCCGCCTGGGGAATGAACTTCTCCGAGAGGTTTCCAAGCCCATCCCAACACTTCCTGCACCAGAAATCTCCCGATCCGGGTTCCGGCATCGATCGTGGTCAGAATGAAAAGAGCCTCAAACATAATGGCAAAGTGATACCAGAGGGCCATGCCCGCCCCCCCCGAAGAACCTGCCGATTGGGCGAAAATCTGCGCCATGCCCACAGCAAACGTCGGCGCTCCGCCTGTTCTGCCTATCATCGAAGGTTCACCAACCGAACGGGCGAGATCTTCCATCTGCTTTTCCGTCACTGGGAAACCCATCTCCGTGATTTTTCGCACCACGGCCGCCGGTTCCCCGCGGAGGTTGATCGCAAAATACTCGCCCGGAGGCATGGCGCATGCCGCGACCAGGGCCAAAACCCCCACGCACATCTCTGTGATCATCGCTCCGTAGCCCACGACCCTAATATCGGCCTCACTCGCCAAAAGTTTCGGGGTGGTTCCGGACGAGACGAGACAATGGAATCCGCTGACCGCCCCACACGCGATGGTGATAAAACAAAAGGGAAAAACGGGTCCGGCAAAAACCGGCCCACTGCCATCAATGAATTTCGTCAAAGCTGGCATTTGGAGTTGGGGCGCAAGCAACGCCACCACTACTCCCAAGGCTGCAACCGTCCCAATTTTCAGAAAAGAGCTCAGATAATCTCTTGGCGCCAACAAAAGCCAAACCGGTAGAGTGCTCGCGGCCAATCCGTAACCCATAATCGACCAGGCCAGGGATTTCGAGTTCCAGGTGAACATCGTCGCGATGGCCGGACTCTCGGACGCCCATTTTCCTCCCCAAACGCATCCGATCAACGCAAGTACCCCCAGAACCGTTACCCAGGCCGTACGCGCACCTCCAGCACCACGCATCCCAACTCCCATGGCGAGCGCCAACGGCATGGTCAGAACGATGGTGAAAAGCCCCCACGGACTTTCCGCCAGAGCTCGGACCACCACCAAGGCCAAAACCGCCATCAGCATGGTGAGAATTCCCAACAAACCGATGACTGCGATAGTTCCGGCAAACGGCCCCACCTCCTCCCGCAACATCTGGCCGACGGACTTTCCGCGCCTTCGGACACTCAACCAAAGAATAATACTGTCATGCACCGCACCCCCCAGAACGGCACCAATCAGGATCCAGAGCAATCCGGGGAGATAGCCAAACTGGGCGGCCAAGACCGGACCGACCAACGGCCCCGGACCGGCAATGGCTGCAAAATGATGTCCAAAAACCACCCATCGGTTCGTTTTCACAAAATCCCGCCCATCGGCACATTGCTCGGCAGGAGTTTTCCTTTTTGGATCCACGGACAGAACAGTCGCCATAAGCCAAGCACTGTGGAAACGGTAGCCGATGGCATAGACACAGCCCGTGGCCACCATCAACCAAAGAGCATTCACGGGTTCTCCCCGGTGCCAAGCCACCACGCCCAGCGATCCCGCCCCGAGCACAGCGATCACCCCCCAAAGGATTTTGGCGGCTGGTTTTAGCGATCGATTCATCTGATCTTGTTAGCGTTTTTTTTATCCACATCCAGCCAGCATCCGGCTTGCCTTCTGCGCCAGCACGCATATGTAGAAATCTATGCAATTACCCAAAATTATCTGTTTCTCGATTCTCCTTCTCGCCACCACTGTATGGACGGCCCCGACAGCCCACGCTCAGGATTCTGGCAATCGCACGTCGACGACAGGGAAAAGCTCGAGAAAAAGCAGCCGACAAAGCGAAGCCGGCGAACCCTGGAAGTCCATCCCCCTTCTTTTAGACCGGCCAGAAAAGCCTTTTGAGGTGATTGGCTTGGTCAGCGCTCCCCAGATTTTCCTTTGGGACGATGAAGAATCGATGAAGGAATCCCTCCAGAAGCAGGCTTGGAAGATGAAAGCCGATGCCGTGGTCCTCGACCGGGTCGACACCAGCTTCCGCTTCACCGGTCCTGCCGGCGGAGCCAACGGTCGCGCCATCCGCTACAAATAATTGTAAAAAGTAGCCCCGCTGGGTTTGATGCTTGATAAAAATAAATCGGTCTCTCCTTTGTATACATGGAGGAAGCCCAGTTTGATTTGGCCTTAAATAAGGATATGTCTTTCAGGATTTCGCAGAAGTACAGTTCAAATCTCACTTATCCCGCGCGCCCCCTGAAACCTCCCCAACACCCAACGAGGGTCGTTGCTATTTCAAAAACTATAAACAATCTCTGCTCCGGCGTAAAATGCTGGGGCGGAGTAGGGTGCAGAGGGGGTTCCCTCTGGCGCTTCGAAATTGAAGGATGTCTGGTTGCCCCAGTCCATGCGGTACTCTGAACGAATCAAAAGATTATCCACCACGTTGAATCCTGCCGTCAGGGTATATTCCCATCGACTTGGTGCACCGGCTTTATTATCGGCTTCAGTTATAATTGCTCCGTTGCTCCCACTGAGAAACTCCCCACGACTTGCGAGATAAAACCAATCGTTAAACTGATATTTAAGGTAAGCTCCTGCCCCGTACCAAGTGGTGGAATAACCCCAACCGAAACTATTATGGTAACTCACCCCGGTGTTGGCTGTTCCCAACAGCGCATTGAAAGAGAACAGAAGTTTATCCTCAGCAAACTTCGGTGCCCAGTTGCCCCAGGAGTTGTAAATCAACGCATGCCCACTACCACTGTCGGAAAAGTTTTGTGTACTGACCCCAGTGGTAGAGTTACGAGACTCACCGCTGGTGTTATTATCCTCGTTACTGCTGTACTGGAAATTGTTGCTCCAGTTGGCGTTGCCTCCCGGTGCGGTCAAATTGAGGGCGGCCAAAACGGCACATCCGTCTCCCGTCAAGGCAGTGGTAGTGTTATTGTCGGTATTCGAGCCGTTAACCACGCCAAATTTAGCATCTAGGCAATCGTCGAACCGATAGGAGGAAAGAACTCCAGTATAATACAAAGGCATGGCTTGGAATAATAGGCCATAGGTGACATTCATGTTTGCGGGTCTTTCAATCACCTCATAGCCCAGAATCGATACAAATTTTCCAACCTTGAAATCCAACCCATTCCCCAATGGCGCACGCACGGATGCATAAGCTTGCTCCAAAAAGAGATAATTTGAATTCTGGGAGTTGTTGTCTCCCCAGTTTGCGGTACTGGAGGCGTAGCGATTCGCAAGGTAATAGGCGTCTTCACCAATCATCACATCGGTTCGAAACCCTGCCTGAGCCTGATTTTCGTTTGAGAGAGGCTTTTCAAGGGCCATTTTTACGGCATACAGGTTAAAATCTCCCCGGCTAGCCTCATCACTACCAAAACGCCCAGAAACCTTGCTAATCGTAGAACTGTTGAAATTATAGCTATAACCGGAGTCGACGTATCCGGTGAGGCGAATTCCGCTTTTCTCTGTTTCCAGAAAATTACTTTGCGCAATTTTCTTAGAATCTTTGGAAAAGACCTCCCCACCATCGCCTCCTCGCACGGTCGAGAAAGCTGATAAAATAATAAGCATGCAGCCTGTGAATCGATTCGTTTTATTCATGATATGCCCCCTTTTTATGAATCATTAATTAAAAACTCCGCATGGATCAGCCGCAAGCTTTTTTATTATATAATAAGTAAATAGTTCTATGCTATGCCGCCGAATAAAGATCATCCTCTAGAGCATATGATATTTCCCTTAAACTACTTGTGCTCATGAATTGATTTCGCCAACAACCCACTTAGCAACCCGAGCAGGGGATAAAAACTTATCTGGGAATTTATCACCGAGCCAATAAGTGTCGCGTATCAGTTTTTAGGCTGTAAGGGCAATTTTTTCTACGGGCTGGCTCACCAGCCCGTAACAGTTGTTTCTTTGTCTCGGCTCATACCCCGCATCCAGAATCAATCTCCGCATCTCCTCCAAACTCAGCCGGAAACTGGTCCCCGCGCTCGACACCACGTTCTCTTCCATCATCAAGCTGCCAAAATCGTTCGCCCCAAACTTCAGAGCCACCTGACCCATCGCCGGTCCTTGGGTCACCCAACTGGACTGAATATTGGGAATATTGTCCAAAAAGATTCGGGCCAACGCCTGCATACGAAGATACTCGTGGGAACCGGTCCGTTCCGCCTTTAGAACCGTATTCTCCGGTTGAAAGGTCCAGCAAATGAAGGCCGTGAATCCTCCCGTCCGATCCTGCAGATCTCTCAGCCTCGCCAGATGCTCAATCCTCTCCTCCACCGTCTCCACATGACCAAACATCATGGTCGCGCTGGACCGAAGGCCGATCCCGTGACCGATCTCCATCACCTTGAGCCAAGCATCAGAATCGCATTTTCTTGGCGCAATCCGTTGTCTCACCCGATCGACCAAAATCTCAGCCCCTCCCCCAGGAATACTACCTAAACCGGCCTCCTTGAATTTCCCGATCACTTTTTCCAGAGACATTCCGAACACATCTGCAAAATGATTAAATTCGGGCGGTGAAAAGCCGTGGATATTCACCTGTGGATATTTGACTCGCAGATGTCTCAAAAGATCCAGATACCATTCCAAATCCAGCTTGGGATGGTGTCCTCCTTGCAAAAGAATCTGATTCCCTCCAACTGCCACTAGCTCGTCGATCTTGGAATCGATCTCCGAATGACTCAGCACATAGTGATCCGAATCCTTTTCAGTGCGGTAAAATGCACAGAACTTGCAATAAACATCGCACACATTTGTGTAGTTGATGTTTCGATCAACGATATAGGTAACCACCTTTTCTCCCTGGCCCCCGTAATCATTCCTTTTGGCCAGATTTCGCCGCATG
>Ga0214921_10002500_pt1 | contig 29773 bp, 28 predicted proteins | sample LL1505_MetaG_FD_177992 | JGI IMG/M metagenome (GOLD analysis project Ga0214921, IMG submission 177992) | Freshwater microbial communities from Lake Lanier, Atlanta, Georgia, United States - LL-1505 | ecosystem: Environmental > Aquatic > Freshwater > Lake | place: USA: Georgia | collected...
GTTTTTGCAAATTTTCTATGAATTGGTCAAACCAATATGGATTATTCTTTTTTTGAACAATAATTTTTACATACTTTCCAGCAATATTAGAGGCGTCTTGCTGAAGCAAATCGTCTAGTGTGGTATCAGAATCGTCGTAATAAATCTTAGTAAAAATCTCTAAGTGATTTGGAATGAATGTTAATTCCAGAGTTTCGGTATCTAGTACATGAAACCCTCTAGGACAATTATAATCTCCCCACATCATTGGATACGGAGCGCCCAGATAGTGGATTCCACCAAGGGAAGACTTTTGGTGAAAGTGTCCGGTAAGAGTCATGTAGAACTTATCAAAGATATCGGCTCTAAGACCTTTATCCACGTTCAGGTGCCCCGCATACATCTCAAACCCAATCAGCTCAAGGTGTCCCATACAAACTTTAGCTGTAGAGCTTTTAATGGCTTCTAGGGTTTTGAGTGCGTTGTCTTCACAAATCCATGGGAGGAAAAGCACTTTCATATTATCTACCATGACCTCACTGGGATCAATGTAGACATTAAACTTGTGGTAGGATTTTAGAAGCTCGGTAACGCTGTTTACTGCGTTTGTATTCTTAAAATAAGTGTCATGGTTTCCGACAATAATATCAACTCTATCCACTATCTCATGCAATGGACCAAACACTCGGTTCTGCCAGGTATGAAAGGTATTAAAATTGATATATTTTCGTCTATCAAACACATCGCCCAAGTGCAAGACGGTCTTGATGTTATTATCTTTTAGGTATGGAAAGAGTATGTCCTCATAGAATTTAAGGAAATATTCATTAAAAGATGTGTTATCGTTTCCAGCACCACAGTGCGTATCAGTTATAATTGCGACTTTCATAGAGTATTATGCGGTTTCTTAAAGCATTTCACGAAGAATGTGTCTAACTGCGTCACCTATAGATGTAAATTTTCCAGAGTCTACTAATTTTTGTAGGCTGTCTACAACATCTGCGCTCAACTCAAACTCCAGGTTCTCACAATGAGACGCCATTTTTTCATAATAGTGTCCATTAACGTGAATGTAATTTGGCGCTGTTGTTTTAGGCTTCGATTTTGTCTTCTTAGATTTTGTCATTTATGGGCTATTCCACTCGTACATCTTTCCAGTGCTCTCTGTCACTTCTGTTGTCTTAGGAAAGAATATATCATAAAGTTTATTAATTGTAAACTCTAAATTTTTTCCAGTAAGTTTATATTCTCGAATAAGTTCTAGAGCAGATTTTTCTAGCTCGATGGGAGGAACCACCGCCATATCTTTTTGAATCTTCAAGTAAATTTCTTTTGATGTTGCGCTTCTACACTTGCAATGTGTGTACAAACTATCAAGTAAAATTTGTTTTCTTATAGCATTCATATACCTATTTTTGCAGGAGCTTATCAAATCCTGTCTTCTTGTTTTGCTTTGCTTTCTTTGCTTTCTGTTTCTTTTCGTTCTGTCCCTTTTCAAAATTATGAAGGAACTCATGCATATTTATGTCTGCATAATCACTTCCATATCTCTGGACTGGTGATGCACCATCATCGCTGGTATCGTTTAGCATTGCCTCTTCAACTGCTCTATACTTTGTGTATAAGTGCTTCTTTTCTTTTTGAATTCTTCGAACAAATGCAAAGTAAATGATTTGAGTGAAGTATGCAAAAGGGTTCTTTGATTTCTTAGGATTAAAATTATTCAAATACTGTAAGCTGTTTTCTATACCATCAGAAATCATTTCCTCTCTGAAAGGATAGTTCATAAAATTCGGCTTGTTTGCAAGCTTGTGTGCAATATTAACTATGCATTGTCCAATAAAATCTGACACTTTAGGTACAGGTTTCTTATCCTTCTTTGCCCGTTTTACATCACGGATATGGTCCTTCATATGCTCGTAAAACTCAGCATTGTTGACGTAATGTTGTTTAGAGGTGTCGTCTTCTTTTTGTGCCATAAAACTAATGTAGCATAGTAAAATTAAATGTAAATTTTTATTTTAAGAAAATCTTTTAGGGGTATTTTTCTTGGTTCTTTCCCAACCGCAGAATGTTTCAGAAGATTACAGAAATTCTTTATAAGAACTAATAGATCTAATAAGTTATAGAACAGTTTTAAAGATCTAAAAGACTCAAAAAATCACTTAAAGAACTAACGAAGTTGTTCATGAAAGGAACGAAGTGACTGGAATGAACTTGTATTGGTTCTAGAAAGGGGGTTGTTAAGGGGGGGAATAATGTATTATGTAACTTTATAAAACCCCTCTGTCAAGAGATTTTTTTATTACTAATAAATCTGTAATAAAACTAATATGTTACTAGCCTTAAAATTGCATGTAAAAACAGGGTGTTATAACAGGCATCTAATGGTTTTTTGTGCCTCGCACCTCCCTTCGGGAGAGCCCTACAAGAAATGTAGTTGAAATTAAAATTGGAATTCTGGTATTAAAAAGATATTAAAATTATTGTTGAACCCGCTACACTCGTATGTATGATTCCAAGAATAAAAATCTACATTGTTACAACAACTTTTTTCTGATCGAATTATAAGATGTTGATTTTATAGAAACTGACACATAAATTATTTTGTGTCATTGCATATCATCGTCATCAAAGTTGTGTTTCTTTAGCATTTTTTTGTATTCGTTTTTCTTCTTATCATCTTCGTCTTCTGCAATCTCACCTGTAAGAAGCATCACATCACAATAATGTTGTTCCAGCTCTGGCATTGCATTTCCAAGTGTTAATACATTCTGCTTGTCAATTGGTAATATATCATCTTCAACTGATGGAAACCAATCTTGTAAAAACAATGCATGTGCTTGCTTTTCTTTGCTGTATTCAGATACAACTTTCATTGCACCTCTAACAAAAAACAGGTGTGATATTGTTGTTGAACCACCTGCTTCTGCTTGGTCCATTCCATCATAAACAACGCCTATGATTTCTTCGCCACTTGTAAGTTTTAAGACTTTAATAGATGGAGTCATACGTTCACCTCTTACTATTTAGAATTTTCAAAAAGATTGATTTTGTGTAGCTTGTATGTGAACTTCTCCTCATTATAGATTTTGATTCTTTCCAAGAAATGCTTTATGGCAAAATTCTTGTATGTCTTATCAGACAAATCATCCACAATATCCCACAATACTGCCTTATCTGAGTTATCTCCAATTCTTAACGTCCTTCCGATTGATTGCAGCGTTTTGATTCTAGATTTTGTTGGAGACGCAAAAATGATATGTTCCAAGTTTCGCACATTCACACCCGTACTAAAAACTCCACTTGATGCGACGATAATTGCGTTTTTTTCTTTATCAACTATTTGACGGATATCCTCACGAACTTCCGCTTCTGTTTCTCCTGAGATGAAAAACACCTTTCGGTTTGGGTCTAGCCTTTCAGCCTTTTCTTTAATGATCTCATACAGAACCTTTCCATGAGATTCAACAAACTGAAACAACACTAAGCAATTGCTTTTTGTGTTTACTGCCAAGTTTTTAATAAACGCATTTCGTTTTTCGTTTTCAACAAGCATCTTGATTTCATCATGATACTTTGTCTTCTTAGCTTTCTTACAAAACTCATCGTCATACTTTAAAACCAAGCACTCAATCTTTAAATCCGCAAGCTGCTTGTCGTCCATTAACTTCTTGGTGGTAGTAACTGGCAACACCTTTCCGAACAATCCTTCCAAAACCAATTTGTGTGTCTGTGTTCCGTCCAATGTTCCGGTAGTACCAAAACGATATTTCGCATTGTGTAGACACGTCATGATTCCGGTTAATGACTTAGCCTTAAACAAATGTACCTCATCGCCAATCACCACTTCAAATTGCTCAAACCAATGCTTGGGTTGTTTGTAAATTGACTGCCAGGTAGAGATCACTATCATCTTACTTGCGTCTTTATCCTTACCACCCCAGATAGGCTTACACTGCTTATCCACAGAAAAGGAAGAATCATTCTTGGCATATTGCTTAAAGTCAGCCAGCATCTGAGACACAAGGCTTATGGTAGGCACTATAATCAACGTCTTCTTCTTATAGTACCGAGTCAGGGCATATATCATTAAGCTCTTTCCAGAGCCTGTAGGAGACAATAGGAGCGTTCTATTGGTGTTTATGGCATGCAGTATAGCCGTCTTCTGGTAATCCCTAACCTCAAAAGGCAACTCTAAAGATTCCAAAAATACCCCTAAAGTTTCCTGAGTAACCTGTTTTCCAACTTTAATTTTTGAATCTAGCTCTACCTCATACCCACGAGTTTTACAGAAATCTAACAAATACTCCAAAAGACCCCCATAGAGGGTTTGTCCCATAAGATTGAATAGGTATATCTTCCCATTCCACATACGCATCTTATAGGCAGGCATGAATTGGTATCCAGGAACTTGGAATGAGAAATACTCATTCAACTCTTTGGCTATAGAGGAATCGGCGTCTATTTTGAGGTAAACCTCGTTTAGTTTGGTTATAGCAACTTTTTCCATTCCCAAAATACGTCTTTATTCATACTAGAAGTATTTAGGGGTATTTTTTGGGGGGGGTCTGGGGGGCTCTATACGGCCCGTGGCGGCATTTTAGGTGGGCTTCCTATCTATCCACATGTATAAGCCATCGTATGCGTCTATTGTAACCATAATGTCTTGATATGTGGCTTTTATATGGGCGGATAGAAGATCTTTGGTTTTGGGGGAAGTATGCTCATTGAACCTAATAACCAAAAATGGCTGGTATCCCACACATGATGGCCTTTCTTTGGAATGCTTTAATTGGTAGAACCAGGCTATCAGTTTCGCATCTTGGGCCTGTTCCAGTTGTGTGACTAAGTTTTGTAAGTCCATTTACCGCAAAGAAACTACCAAGGTGCTTTTATTGAAAGAAAGGGATGAGAAATAACCATATTGAGTCTTAATGTGGGCGGCAAGTCTGGTTTTTATTGCATTGTCTGTGTCGGAATTGAAAGATATGTATATGCATTCGCTATAACCATTTTGCATTATACGATATCCACGAATAAGACCAGAGACGTATGCTTTACAGATCTGTTTTATAAGCTGGTGCTCTGTTTCCGAAAACTGGGGTTGCATTAGTTTCCAGAAGTAAATCGAATGAAGTCTACGGCACTCTTAATTAAGAAACCTCTATTGTTAAGAGTCTTAATTATATCTTCAAGGTATTGAACCTTATCTCTTTGAACTTGTAGCTTAAGTAAACGGTCTGATAGTTCTTTGTCTGCTTCTAGGTAGATGCTAATGTCATTCTTTAATACAAATTGGAATGGTTCCCAACCATACTCATCAAGGTCTGCTTTTGATAGCTTACCTGTGTAGTATTCGTGTTTGATTTTATAGAATGCTTTATAGTCCTGTTCCTCGGACTTTAGCTGGAACTTTTCCTTTAAGTACATCTTATAGTACTTGTTATGCAAAAACGGAATCTTAATGCTTTCCGCATCAAGTTCTGTTCTGTCCATTTTTACATCTTGTTCCCAGAGGTTTATAATCTCTTCAAGTTTCATATTATGTTACGGGGTATGCATACCAAGTACTTTGGCCAACTCCGTTCCTATCATAATCATCGTATAATAAATCTTCTTCTTTTGCAATATTATTCCACGTATACCGAATAGTAATAGTTCCAAATAGATTTAAATCATTACTTGGATAGTTCTCTATTATCTCTGCAAATATAGTAGAGCCTGTATAGGGAAAGCAGATGACTAACTCATCCCCAGGCGCTAAATCTTGTACCCAATATGGAACACTATTGTTCATCTTTTTTTGTGTTTTGTAATAGCCACTCTAGGAATTGTGGATTATCATTAAACACAGTCTGAAGACCATTTGCCATCTTTCGTACAACTCTTTCCTCATCACGAGCGTTTCTAAAGTTGATGTCAAACATGTATACTACACCATGCAACATCTCGTGAATGATGGTATTAACCAACTCAGTCTTCTTCTGAGTACAATCAAATATAATCTTTTGATCTTCAGGAACACACATACCACATGCCTTATGGCGTATGCCCCAAGACTTAGACCGTGGTATAATCTTAAAAGTTGAGTACCCAATCTTGACTCTTTTTGGCGTCTTTCGTCTTATTTGCTTTGCCATACAACTCCTACTTAACCTTTTCTACGGTAAAATAATCATATCTAAAATTTACTCGTGATGATATGTGCGGTGTGTCTGTGTTTGTTGAATCAAACTGAACCTCACTTAAAGCCACCGGGTGAATATCTACAAAAGATATGGAAAGGTGTGGGTTATTTTTGCTGCTATTAACCATGAGGGTTGCTTGACCAAATACCTTCTGTATTCCGGGCCTGTTGTTTGGTATTTTTGGAAGCTCCCCATCTAAGTTCTTAAGCTGTCCTCTATACAAAGCACCAAACTGTGCCTGGCTTTCTGGGAACGATATAGCTTGCATCCAGGAAAAAATCTCATACCAATTGCGCATCTCTTCATCTACCTTAAACTCCACCACAAGCTCACCAAATCGCATGTGGTCTCCAGTCCAGTTGACACGAACAAATGGGTTAGTACCAGCATTAGTAGCCGGACTTAAGGCTACAGTGGGAAGAGTCACTTTCTGTACGAAGAAGTTGAAGTCGGGCAAACGGTCTACACTGAAGTTAAAATTCAGAGGAGTTTGAAAGTTTCTGTTTTTAACTTCGTTAATAGCCATATTGTGGTATAAGTTTTGCTGGTGTCATATATTTATGGTATAAGGGTTAAATCCAAAAATCAATAAAAAAATGTTTTTTAAATATATTTTGGATTTTTGGCAATAAAAAAGGGGGCTTAGAGCCCCCTTTTTTGGTTTATTTGGAGTTTATATTAAGCTCCAACATCAGTAACCTTGATCTTACGGTAGTAAACGTTGGTGTTAGCAACGAGCGAACCGTCAGAATCTCCGTTAAGATTCGAGAAAGGATTTGCAACCATTCCGTAACGGGTTTTGAAACCTATCTTCGGCTGGAAGCTGTCCTGTCCAACTGCACGAACCATCTGGAGTGGAACGTATGGGCAGTAGAACAATCCCGCATCATACTGATTTGATCCCTTAAATCCTACAACCACAAAGTTTGCACCAAGTGGAGCGTATGGATCAACGTAAACCTTGAAACGTCCGTTAAGAACGCCAACAAAGGTGTTTCCAGTATCGTCAACATTAAGGTTATCCTTAAGGTTTGTTCCGATATCAAGAAGTCCTGCAACAGAAAGCTGACTAGCAGTGTCGCTATCGCAGATGATGAAATTACCACGACCACGACGTGTCTGCTTGGCAATCGCATTTGCTTCCTTCTCGATCTGGAGCATAAGCCCCTTAATGCGTTCTACTGACCAGCGACCGTCTCCATCACGTTGAAGGTCGAAAGTACCAGCAACTGAAGTATTATCAGCTCCTGTTACTGCTGTGTTGTAGATAGTGCGAACAACTTCACGATTGATCTCTGCAAGAATCTCTGAAGAGAGAATATTTGCAAGCTCAGTCTCAGCATCAAGACCATGAACAGCACGAAGGTCTTGAGCAAGCTCCATCGTGTATTCAGCCTTGAGAGCACGAGTCTTAGCAGTTACAGTCACCTTGTCGATGCTGAATGCCATCTCTGCAAACTGTCCATCGGCTGGCTGCGCAGTTCCACCAAGCTTCTCGCCTGTGGCTGTTGTGCGACCAGTACCATGAGTTGCAGAAAATGGATCTGCTGGGTCCATAGCTTCGTGAGTTCCTGTACCCGAATGAGCTGTATCAGCCTCACGGAAAAGGGCCTCATCTCCACCCTGACTAGAGTATTTACTCTTCATAGCAAAGATAAGTCCTGTAGGAGCCTTGAGGGGCTGAACACCACAGATATCGAATGCCATGAGGTTTGGAAGAGCACGACGGATAAGAGAAATCAATACTGGGTCATAACCCTTAAGATTTGCATTTCCGTTTGGAAATCCGGCAGCAGAGTTTGCAGGACCAGCCTCAGTAAGAATCTGCTTCTTAGCCTCAGCTTCTTGGTTCTCAAGAAGTACAGTAAGAACAGCTCTCTTATGAGTATCTTTTACCTCGGGCAACTCAGGATGATTAAGAACTTTTTCCCATTTCTTTTGAAGTTCATCAGTGAGATACATTTGTTTCTCCTTATTAATTAAATTTGGAACTTTATCCCTAAAAACTATTTATCAATATTATCTTTTCACCATTCTCGAAATGGCTTCAGCATAAACATCAACCTCAGTCATAGACTGTGCTGTATCCTCATGCGCAATGCCACCCTCAATCAATAAAGAAGCGTCCAAATCACCAGAGCATTTAGGGTTTTTTGGAAAATATGTTTCCTTTATAACCTTGAGCTTCTGGCTGAAAGTTTCTACAGAGTCGAAAGACACTCCTTCACAGAGTTCCTTAAACTTTGCTGTATCACTAACAGTCAATCCTTCAGTATGCTTCTTAACAAGTGCGTCTTTCTTAAGTTGGATATTTTCTTTACGAATCTCTACGCTCTTAGCAAGTTCTTCGTTAAGATCCTTCTCAAGTTTAGCAATCGTAGACTCCTGCAAAGCAAGCACATCGGCTTTCTCGGCTGGAACTTCCACATAGTGACTTTCGAAAAGACCTTTCAAACCAACAATAAACTTTTCAGTTATTTCTGATCTGAGAGAGCCTTCTATAGCCACCTCATTTTCTTTCATCCACTCTTCGACAACATAATCAAGATAACCATCCACTTTGTCGATGAGAGTTTCTGAAATTTCTGATGTGTTTTCTGTAAGCTTTTTATTGTAGGTTTCTACAAGCTTCTTGGTGTGAAGATTAACTCTCTTTTTAGCTGTGCGTTTTACAGCAGCTTCAAAAATAGTAGCAATCTTTTCTTTAAATGCTTCTGGAAGGTTTTCCTCAGAAGTAAGGGCATTTACGCTTTCTTTCATGTCCTCTTCTTCTTCGTCAGACAACTTATCTTCCTCTTCTGCGGTGAGTGAAATGTCTGCCTCAGACATCTCTTTCTTCTCATCCTTCTTGTCTTCTTTCTCTTCGTCAGAGTGAGAGCTTTCAGACATTTCCATGTCGTCTTCGTCAGCCTCTTTCTCATCTTCTTCTTTAAGCTTATCTGGAATTTGTGCAGCAGCATCAGATGGATGTACTGGAAGATCAGCAGCAGCGTCTTCAGCAACTGCTTCAGTCTCTTCATGAGCTGCTTTCTTAGCAACAACTCCAGCCTTAGTACCATCTACTTCTGGTTTTACTGGACGTGCTCCGGTCTTTCCGGCAAGAGTATCTGGAAGCTCTGCTGATGCATCAGATGGATGCGTCGGAAGTGCAGCAGAATGATCTTCTCGAATGTTCTTCAAAAGTTTTTTTGTCGTTGACATTGTATAACGCTCCGAAAAATTAAAAATTCAACATAACGTAAATTTATTTATATTTTTTTTATCTTACCGTTCTTGGACCCTAATATATAGCTCTTCTTCCAACTTTGCCCCATTATCAAAAGTAACCCTTACAGTCACCTGATAGTCATATCCAGAAATCCCACCTTTAACCTGAACCCTAACTTTACAGTTATTTGGTGCAAGAATTTGTGGGGTAGAAGAATCCAAAAACTCACTTGTTGCATCTTCTGGGCTATCTGGGCTAGTTCTTTTCCACTTTTTGGCCAAAGCTACAGATGCAACAATCTCTTTGGCTCCTCGTGGAAGAACGGTCAAAGATCCAAAATTCACATCTATGGGCAACTGCTCAAACGGCTGTTTGGTATAGGTGTTTCTAAGATCATTGACCATAATTTTGGATTACAGCTTAAATATTTTATTTGCGCCGTTGTCCCATTGTACTGTTGTGCTTGCTCCATTTCCTGTAAATGGGAGTCCAGCAGCAGTATCAATATAAGCAACCAATTTTGAGGATGCTTCATCCAAATTTTCTTGATATACAACAAGGGCCTTTACAACTCTTCCGTTTTGAACAACGTCAAAAGTCACGTCAGTTGCATCAGCAACTCCAGCACTTGTGGTTTTATTGGTCAAATCTGTGGATTTAACAATTTGGGAACTTAGGGGAATATCAGTAAGAAACTCGTCAGAGGCCAAATCAACCTCATATGAATCATCTACAAGAACCACTCGAATGGTGTCGTCAGACCAAGAGAGGCTTCCTTTCAGGAATGCTTCTCTAGCCTTATCATATAATCCATTTGCCATATGCCTATTCCTAAAAAATACACAATACTAAAAATCAAAACAATCATCAGCTAGTATTTTATTTATACCAGACAAAAAATTACTTATTTTCTAGCTTTCTTAAAAATGCCTCAAAAGCTTCTACGGTAACTTTCTTGAGGTCTTTTTGGTGAGCTTTAAGTATGGTTTTCTTAATAGATTCAACATCTTTCTCACGAAGGATGCCATTTTGCCAAACCCACTCCTTACCTTCCATAATTCCATTTACAAAAGCATCTGGAGCAGACGGGTCAGCCACAATATCTGCTGCGGTGGCAAGATAAAAGTCATCCTGTACAACTTGTACATCAATACCTTCAGTTCGAATAGAACCCATACCACGAGACGAAACGCCCAGACGGGCACCCTCGTCAATAAGTGCTTTAACAATGTTTCCATTTGGTGTACTTAAAATTTTGGCTTTCCCATAAAAGTTGGTGCCATCCATACGAAGCTCAGTTATCATGTGAGATACCCGATCAAGATTAATTGTGGGTCCATCAGGATGACCTAATTCCCCAAACGCACGATTCTTTTCCACATATTCGGTCCTGTACCTTTCAATTTCACGATTGAGCATTTCTTGTGGGTACATACGACCATTCCGATTTTTAATCTCGGCTTGCATAAAAACGCCTTGGATGTGATAACTTTTTGGTTCGTTATCAACACCCTCTTTAATAATTTTGATTTCTTCGGTGACTTCGCAAATCAGTTTCATATCTACTCTTTCTTAGTTGGAATGTTGGAAAAAAATGTCCTAGAAACTTCCTTTTCTTTTTCAACAAGGCGTCCACGCACTTTAGCTAGGATAGCCTCCTTAACAGAATCACGAACCACCTTAGCATCTCCAGACCGGATAGCCATAATTGCATTTTTAAGAATGTCTCTAACGTTTGACATAGTTATCTCCTATTAATCAAAATTATTTAGTTATATTTGGAATTTTCACCCTCATCCCCATCCGCATCCTCTTCTTTGGATTTGCTTTTCTTTTTGGATTTTTCATTAGACCTTTCAGGGGTATTTTTGGATGCAGAATCCAAATTTGGATCTTCAGGTGGCATTGTAAGGGCAAGTTTTGCTTGCTCCTCTTCAATCTCCCTATCAATCTGCTCTTGCTCATCCATAGTTTGCTTGAGGATGTTCTCACGAATCCACTTAACAGAGTAATATCTGTTTGTGTATGGGTCGAGGCTAGAAAGGATGTCGAGTCTGTTTTTAATAATCTCGGCATTCTTAAGCTCGGCATAATGATTGTCATTATTAAATTCGTAACGAACATGCTCCTTGATAGTATCCCACTCATCTGCACTGATGATGTTCTTCAGAATAAGTTGCTTCTTCAACAACTCATCAAACAAGTGTGCAAATCTAATTCGAATACGACCAATAAACTTTGAGAACTTAACTTCATCTCGGGTAATCTCAGCAGATCTTCCTAATTGAAAGCTCGTCTGAGAATCAAGACGAGAAATTGGAACGTTAAGTGCTCTGTAGACTTTCTTCTGGAAATATTCTACGTCAGACATTTCGCCGAGGTTTTCACCACCAGGAAGTGTTTCAATAGAAGTTCCTTGAGAACCTTCTCGTCTAGGAAGCCAATAGTCTTCCAACATAGACATAAATCGTTTTTCATCTTTCATCTCACCAGTTTCAATGTTGTATTGAAGCTTGTTTCGATGCCTTTGCATTACAGTGCGCAAGTAGTCGTCAGCCTTTGACTTAGGAAGATTTCCCACATCCACGTAGAAAATTCTTCGTTCAGGAGCACGGGCAATACGATATATTACCATCGCATCTTCCATCATTTTAAGCTGATTTATGGGCTTAATTGCTTTGTGTAAATGGGACAATACAGAAGCTGAGTATTTGTCTACAATACCAGAATGGACATAGCAGACACAATCTTCTTGAATTTTCACACCACCAACTGAACCAAGATGGTTGTATGATGTGGTGTTGTTGTAAGAAATACCCCTCGTGTTGTACATGTAATACTCATCTATTACACGCACTAAATCGGCACCAGTAGCCTCGTCTGGTGTTCGCTCTACCTCTCTTATTTTTCTAATTTGTCTAGGATCAATGTAGCGAAGTTCTTTGATTCCATCTTTTGGTCGTTTTGGATCGATGATAATGTGAAAAAAAAGCCTACCATCTATGTACCACTTCTTAGCAATCTCGTATGCTTGATTCCCCCAATCTAATAGAGAGATGACTGTATCATACTCATCTTGGATTGCTTTTTTGACAGATGTTGGGAGCTTTGATGCCGCAAGGTTTAGTTTGATTGGAGAGTTTTCACCATCAACTACAATCATTTCATTAATGATGTCGTCAATAGCAAAGTCCACTTCTGGCAAGAGGGACATTTCTCTGTAACGAGTTACTAGCTCAAATTCATTTTTTACAGTCGCATCAAAATCAATATATGCGCCGTATGACCCAGCAACGCCTTCTACAGTTACTGCGCCGTCTTCGTTATCTGGTAATACAAATGACTGAGCGTTCTTTTGTTCTAGCTCTTTTTTAGACTTCTTAAAAGTCCAGCCAAAGAAATTAAATTCCATTATCACCTCGTAATAGTATAAATGCCAACCTAATCAACATTTATACTATTTATAGAGGTTAATTATTAAGTATTTTTGTTACCTTCTGGATCTGATACGTCACCGTTAGTTTCAACTTCCCAGTAATCGTATTCCAAAGTAACGTCAAAAGTTTCAATCTTATCAGTGTCTTCCCAAGCAAGCTTGATTTCACTGATTTCAGTTGGGAACACATTTACAAAGTGATATACACGAATTGCTTGCTCAACTGGACCTTTGCTGTAGTGTTTTACACGAGCTGAGGTCTGATATGATTGTGGTCCGGCATTTGCACCAGAATTTCTAACGTTTGTTGCATGGCCGTTAATTGAAGCCATCCAATGCTCAAACGCCTTACGGATCAAGAAATCCTCGTCATTCAAAATGGTGATACGCCAAGGCTCATCAAAGCTACGATTTCCAGCAACCTTCACCTTTCTACCGAAGTAAGGTACTGTAATCATTCCTAATTTGCTTGCTGGAATGCTTGCTGCGTTACAGAGGAATGAAATCTTATCATTAACTCCAGCACCAGCAAGTCCCTGACCATCAACACCGTTGTTGGCCCCATCAATAATATTAGACGGAAGACCCATCTCTACTTGGAAGAGAGATGGGCGAGCGCCACCATAAACCAATTTGTTCTTAAAGTCTTGAATTTTAAAAGGCATACTTTAATCTCCGTTTAAGCTTATTTAGTTACACCTTTCCAACTACCTCAGAGAACTCAACTCCGGTGCGAACCGCAACAAACTTAAGCTCAATAAAGTTAATAGAACGGGCTGGTTTAATGTAAATGTCACCTCTAAACTCATTTCGGTCAATTACTTCTCCAGTGTTATTTGTGCGGTCACAAACTACACGGAAATCGTAAATTCCTCGACGAGCTTGAATATCTCTCAAATATGGCTCAACCAAACTTCTGAATTGCTGACGAGTGAACTCATCGTTAAACTCGAACAACATGTATTTGGCATACTTAGCAATAGACTTCTCCAACACAATGAACAAACGACGAACGTTAATTCTGTCAAATGCACTTGGTTTTGAAAGAAGGGTCTTATCGCCGAACAAAATTGTTCCTTGACCTTGCTGAGAAATGACTGGATTTACTCCACCCAAGTAGAGGTCGTCTCTTTGTGACTTAAATGGGCTGTATGCCAACTTAAGAACGTTTTTAACATTTCCTCTATTGTATCCAGCAGGAGACCACCAAGAGTCTTGCTGTGTATCGGTTCTAACACACAATCCAGCAATATCTCCGTTAAGTGGAACCCAACGTGCTACGTCATTGTACTTGTCGTACTGATACTTCCAGCCACTGTCCATAACAGCATATGATGTTGATGGAAGAAGATTTCTGAAGGTAAGAGTATCTTCTACTTCGCTACCATCGTTATCAATTACAGCAGCTCTAGGTGGCGAAATGAACGCCATGCAATCCTTACGAGACTCACAGATGTTGTTAATTACGTGAATTACAACGTTAGCTTCTGCGTCTCCAAGCATCACAAGAGAAATATCAACCAACTCTGGATTTCTGAAGAGATCGTATCCCTTAATTAATCCAGCATCTACGGCTGGGAACAAGTCCTTGTCGTTAGAATCTTTACCACCAGCAAGAGTTACTGTGTATGGCTTTTTAGGAGCATCATACGCATCAACATCTTGAGCACGAGTGCCCCAGTTGGTTGCCGTAGGAAGGTGATCTGTCCAGCGAGCGTATTTTGAACGACTGTTCAATACGTTGGCATAGTAAGAAGAAGAACCATCTTCAGTCTTTGCATCAGATGCTTTAGACATGAAAGTGTGGCGCTCAAGAATGGTGCCCTTGGTTCCAGAAATCTTACCATCAGCATCTACAACCACAACATGAAGCTCATCGTCAGATGCGCCTTTGTTTTGTGCAAATGCAGAAGAATCTGGCTTAATTCCAACAGAATCAGCAAACTCCCACTTAGCAGAAAGTTTTGCATCTGCAAGAGTTGGAGAGAAAGCAGCATTAACTGTCATTGTGGTATTATTGGCAATCGAAAGAACCATTCTTTCTTGACCAGAAACAGGATCTTTAATGATAGATCCAGGAGCAAGCTCTTCTGTAAACTTAGTCAATGTTCCAGTAACCACACGAGACCCTGCAACAGTAGAAACCGCTCCAGAAAGCTCTGGGTTCTTAAACGCAAGAGAACTTGGGCACATAGAAACTTTGATGCTATTTCCAAGCTCTCCAGCATGTTTTGCGGCAAAAGGGCCACAATCAGCAGAGCCGTTAGCAAAGTTTTCTAGGTAGTGATTGTCATTTTTAATCAAAACTCCGACGCCTTTCTCACCACTTCCAGTCATAGACTCAGCAGTTGCATTAAGACATCCAATGTAGTTTTTGATAATAACAGTCTCGTCGGTAAGATCAGTATCAAAAGCCTCTTCTAAAAGAAGTTCTGTGTCACTAATTACACGAGCTACAGAAATCTCTCGTCCTTCGTGGCTAACCAAATCTCCGGCACGAACTTTATGCTCTCCAGAACGAAGACCTTCAGTAATAAGAGTGGTTCCTTCGGTGGATGCGGTAAGCTCAAGGTTTACCCGGGAAAGGGTATCTGCGCAGCGAACAAGACGGAGCTTGTTACCATACGCCAAGAAATTTGCTGCGGTAAAGAAAGACACAGCAGTTGCGTTATCTGGTGTTCCAAACTCTCGTGCAAGCTGAAGCTCATCTCCTACTAAAACTATTTCCTCTAATGGACCCCATCGGAAAACCCCTGCATACGCACCATCAGTTGTCGATACTGCGGGAACGATCCCGGTCATATCAACTTCTGTAACGTTTACTCCTGGTGATATTTGAAATCCCATGTCTCTCTCCTTGTGTTAAAGCTTGAAAATCACAATAGGCATTCAGCCAGTATGGTAATATGACAATTCTTCTAGGTATTTATAATTTTGGGTTTTTTTACGGGAGGGCTAAAAGTCGTCGTCCGACTCGTTATTATTGTATGAGCCGTTTCCAAAACCATAATTAAATTTGGATTCTGCGGTTTCCCAAATATCACCCTGCTCGTCCACAAAAATCTCTGGAACATCCCCTCCAGCATCAATCACCCCAAAGGGGAGAAGTTGCTCACTTTCGTGTTGAACCCTCTCGTCAAAGATTTTCTTTCGAACGTCGGTATCGGTAAGCTCTTTAAAGGCGGGTTGGGCCACTAGCCAAGAAAACAAAACCAGAGTCATAACTAAGTCATCGTTACATCCAGGCTCGGCGGCAAAGGATGGCCCGGTGGCTACAAAAGATGTTAGTTCAGATATAATGTCAAAATCTTGAATGATAAGCTTGCTGTTTTCAATCAGCCCTTTTAAGTTGGAACACCCAATAGCTTTAATTTGGCTAGTCATCTTAATTCCAAACTTAGAGTTTTTAGAAAACCCTTGGGAGATTCTTTGCCCACCTCTACCTAAGTTTGTTGTAGAAAAAATATTCTCGTATTCCAGATCATTGTACAATCCGTCCACAACTTGAGAACCAATCGAATTACTTTCCACAAGGCAATACGCAAAATTGTATTTTACAGCCACGTTGTATATTACGTTTGGGTAGACTAGAGGAGTTATTTTATTGTCATAGTACTTAGCCACTACTTTATATGGAGTTTGAGAACAGTCTATTACGGTAAAGGCAGAATAATCTAAACTCTGTCCCTCAGAGGTATCCACTGCAATAACGTACAAATGTCCCTGTTTTGGGTGCTCATATATGTGCAAATTACCAATTCTTTCTATTGGAGGAGCCCAAGCAAGAGTGCTTAGTTTGGCACCTGATATAAGGGTATTTGTTGAGCCAAGAAATTCACAGTTGTGGCTCAATACTCCATTTGTATAATATACGTTTTTGTTTGTTCTTAACGCATCATATAGCCAAATGTCCTTGTTTATACGACGTTTGTATTTTAAAAAAATGCCCCCAGTATCACTGTATATTTCATTCTTGGTGGTTAAATTTTTAGCAAGCACAATCCCATTATAAGTCATAAATGGGTGATTTTCAGAACACTCTAAAGTTTTACCATTAGTAAAAAAGCACTTATAGTAACAAGAGTACTTTGATCGCCTAATTCCGGCGTATGGTGATATACCACTGGGAGTTTTAATAAAACTCATGATAACACCTTTTTGCAAATAATATTATAGATGCTTGCGGAACATACGTTGTATTTTTTGTAAACTAGATTTGAAAACTGTCTTTCTATAGACAATTGCCTTCCATTCTTTGATACAGACTCTTTTAGGGTATTTTTTACTTCTTCAAACTCTTTTCTTACAGCAGCATAATCAACTTTTAATTTGCTGTGAATTTTACCCTTTCTGTTTTGCGACCATTTAAATCTAGTTTCTGCTGATGGCTTTCTACCCTTTCCTGGAGCACCAAGCCGTTTTACTCGTGCTTTTGCAGACTGGGACATTTTTTGTTTCGATTCTGTGGAATACTTATACCCTAGAGTAGTAAAATTTGGAGCGTGGTGGTTCCCTTTCCCATCTAAAGATTCATTTAATCCAGTATTATATGAGTCATAGTATTGGATGTAATGTGCCTCTTTTACATCAATGTATTCTTTTGATGTGGACTCTTCAAGTATTTCAAAAGTAAATTCGTATCCTTTAAATCTGGCACTGTTGTTATGTTGAGATAATCTATTATTAATTCTATCTTTGATTGTTGTGCCAATATAAATTTTTTGATCATCCCGAGTTATTTTATACACAACATAAATTCGTGTTGCTTGGTTGAATACAGACTCAATTGTTTGCTGGCCATGTTGTGTTGTTATCAAGGTATTTCCAGACACACAACCAAACTCTTGATTGAACTTCTCTTCACCAAGTTGTTTTCTTTGGTCTTCTGCCCATGCTTCATCTCGTCCGGGAACATCAGAATAATGTGCCTCAATAGGAACATATAGATTTCGTTTATTTACTGCGTCAGTCCAGTATTTGTAGAACAGGTTCATTCCGTTTGGTGTGGAGACCATGATGACCTTGGTGGTCTTACCGGACGAAATAGTGGGATATACGGAAGTAATAAACTCTTCTGCGATATTTTTTGGCACGAAGGCAAATTCGTCCAAAAACAAAATGGAATATGTATTTCCACGAGCCGCACTAGACGCAGTAGCAGCAGCAATAACTTTTGATCCGTTTTCTAATTCAATAGAACCTTTATTCCACTGAGCAATTCCTTGCTGCATCCATAATGGAATATGTTCATACGCAAGTTGAAGTTTTGAAAGAATGTCTCTTGCGGTCGCTGCTTTATTCGCAAGAATTGCAATATTTTGCATTGGACCAAACAGCACAGTCCACATTAAATATCCAATGGTTACAGTACTTTTTCCACATTGTCTCGAAAGTTTGGCAATTGTGAAACGATTATTAATGTACGAGTTTAATAATTTCTTTTGAAAGTCATATAATTTAAACGGCACAAGTCCACGGTCTATGTGAACAATTTTCATGTATTTTTCAATGAAGTAGATTGGGTCTTGCGAGCACCTAATGCGCTCTTCAATCTGTTCTTTAGTGAAGACAAATGAAACCCCCTCACCTTTAAGACAGGGATTATTTTTATAGAACCGCATTCCATTGGGCACTATCTGATTAAACTCATCACTCATATAAGTTTATTCACTATCATCTTTTGGTTTAGTCATCTTCTTAATAATCTCGTCCAACTGAGCTGTGTTTCCCACAAACAAGTTATTGTTAATTACATCAGGTTGATTCTTTGCCACAATCCCTTCAATTTTGGCTTTCTGTTGGTGGATTGTCATCAAATCCTTCTGGGCGCTCGCAATAGTATTAACCAAAAGAGCCACAACCTCATAAGCCCTTGGATGTTGGCTTTGGTCTGCTATTTGAGCCAGATTAGTTAAAGCTTCCACAGAACGCTCTGTAATAGCGTAGAGGTTGGTTCGCACATACTGATAGTCTGTAGCCAAATCGTCCTGTGGAGCCTTTTCTGGGCTATTAGAAGGGGTAATATCAACGGTAGGGGGTGGGGTAGGAAAAAATGCCCCTGAAAGGGCTTTGGATTCCCCGGAAACTTCTTTTGAATCGTTTTCCAAACTCTGAGGTAAGTCTTTTTGGGACTTTTTGGAGATATTTTTTATCTCGTCGTCAGATGGAATAAACTTGTTTTGTTCAAGAAACTTAAAATCATCGTCAGCCATATTAGTAATTTATACTAACTTGGCCTTACCTATTTTCTCTTTAGTGGTAACTGACGATACGCCAACAGTGTAACTAGCTGGAACGTCTATGCCTAAGACTGGATCATGTCTCATTCCATCATCAAAATATTGTACCGTGTCCGTATATCCGTAATCATCTGAGGGACTTGCGTGAGGATCTACGGTAGTGGTTATTCGTATGTTTCTTGGAATTGAGTTTCTTTCTGATAGGTTATCCACGTTTGCCATGACAGACGTTGCCAAAATATCGGTCTGAACTGTAGTGATAAGTTTCTTGTCTTTGATTGGTCCGTAGAAGTGTGTGCGGATTTCAAAAGACAAGTTCCACACAACATCACGCCTAATCTCATACATTGAATCGTAGTTGTCAGAAAGAGTGATGGATTTTAAAGTAATGGGAATATCATCTTTGTATTCCATTCCAGGGATAGTGTTTACTGTAACCGTATAGCTAGGAGTAAACCACGGAAGGATTTGCTCTAGAATTTGGTTGGCGTCGTCTATATTCTTGGATAAAAGACTTAGATTCACTTTAATTGTATATGGAACACCCTGGTATTGAACAGCAACTTTTGTGTTTTCGCCGCCAATAACCATTGAGTTGGTGCGTATGGTGTTTAGCTTTCTAGAACCATCGTAGTCTACGGAAGTAATTTCAAAACTCATTCTAGGAAGTTTAATGGCATAGTTTAAACCAGCATCAGGATCTTGCTGCGTTTTTATGAGGTATTTTTGAGCAGGGCCGTAGGCTAATGGAACCTTTAGGCGTTCTTTTTCATTTCCATTGGCATGTCTTCGAATGACGTATACGTTACAAAAAATAGCCCCGAAGGTCGCCATCATTTTTCTTAACGTTGCATGATAGAATGGATTTCCAAACATAATTACAGATCATCCTCAGAAAATGGATTCCATTCAGTAAAGTCAATAAAAGCATCTTTAGGTATGTCGGTGTTTTGAGCACCAAAATCATTAACAATCTGTCCGGCGTCAATAATTTTAAGTGCATATGAAGCAGAACTCTTCTCGCCCTTTAATGTTCCATACTCTAATTTAAACTCATTAAAGACATCCTTAACCACCAAGTCTCCATTTGGTTTAATACCAACTATTGTGGCCTTGGCATCTGCTCCTAATACAGAAGGCCCTTGGTATACAGTTTCTCCCATTAAAAATGTCCCCAAACCTCCAGCAACATTTACAAGAATGACTTGAGACCCTTCATTAGCAATAGAATCAATCTCTGGAATGCCAGTTTTGATGTTCTCGTCTTGGAATGCAAACTGTTCGCAGCGAACGTCGTAGAGATAGAACTCTCCAAGGTTATAGAAAACACTTCTGTTTGTTACGTGCCTAATTTCATAGAGACCATCAGCACTGCTGAGAGGAATGTATATTAAATCTCCCTCATTTGGTCGAATCAACTCTTTACCAACCACTTTTGCAAAGGTTGCTCTAGAAATAGAAAATGTGATTTGATTCTTGATGTCTAGACCAAACTTAGTAAAAAGCTCGCCATCACCTTCAAATCCATCCACAGTTTTGATATACATCTCCATGTGGTAGTAATCATTAAAATAGGAAAGTGGGTCTTCTCTATAGATTGTATCTACTTTTTGATGTTGTCGTGGTAAATAAACAGCATCAATACCATGTATTTTGATGCACTCAGTGATCAAATCTTGCACCAGATTTTGCTCTTGTCTTTGTTTATATGTGTTAATGTATTTGTTTGTTGCCACAAATCTCCTACTTATTATCCAACAATAAAATCTGGTGGCAACTCAAACTCTTTTCGCACTCTTTCTCTAAGCTTTTCCAATTCAAGTGAAGCTTCGTCGTAAATTTGTTGACCATTTAAAGACACGTTACCTGGAAGTTGAATACCAGAGTATTTCTTTAAATTTGCGCCCCATTGCTGTTTTAGCAATGAAAATGCATATTCTCTAACAAATTCATCAGTATAAACTTCTTCGTAGGTGTTTGGGTCTAGCGCAACCCAAGCTTCTAACACAACCCATTGGTCTACAGTCCAATCCAACAAGTCAACTTGAACTCGATCTGTTTTTCTATTAAATCGAATTCCTTTTTGGCCCCTAAACATGAACTCCCAGGTGGACATATATCTTTGATATATGTCATAGGTAACAAGATCAGTAGAAGCAAGATTGAACATATTATGCAAAGCAAATTGATACTGGAAGTCAAACATCCCTCCCATGTTTCCGCCAATCGTGCTTCTTTCTTGAGGTAAAATGTTAGTGATGCTAATTACTTTTTTACTTAGAGGAATAGATTTGGTGTCAATATCTCCAATAAAAACTGAAGATGCCCCGGCCATAATTTGAAAAGTTTGTTGTGAAGGTTCGTGACGAACTATTTCTCCAGGAACAAATTTTCCGCCTTGTGTTTTATATCTTATTGTTTTTGAGTCAACAGACTTATCATACACATAGGCTGTAGCACCACTGATTAGACCCGTGAGGATGTCATTTTTTGTAATGTCTTGTGTAAATGGTTGCTCTAAGGTTAAACTGGAAGCTGTGATTTGGTGGGATAGATAACATCTTTCAACACCATCAAAATGATAGTCTCTGAAGTAAAAAAGAGCTTCGTCAATCCTATCTTCTATCTGATCATCATCTAAATTGACTTCGATGACAGGCGCACCCAATTTTCTAAGACACCAATGAATTAATTGTCGCCTCCCAGCCAAAGATGTCTCACCGTCTACTGGAACTTCGGTTTGAATCACTCTTTCGTAAAAATAATTTACAAGAATTAAATCGTCTGATTTAGGAGCAACGGCAAATGTAATGGTGGTATCAAGAATGACATAATCATTATCGGCACCAGAATTTTGCAACAATCCGTTTAAGAATACCTGCTCACTTCCTGGGATTGGTGTGTTGGCTATGGTAAAAGCCTTATTGGTCCCACCCAAAGTTCCGGTTGGGATCTCTCTGCATATAAAAGTTTGTGTGACTGCCATACACTAATCTTTTTTTGGTTTGGTTGGTTTTGGTGGCAGTCGCCTCTCTCTTTCGTTAGAAAATATAAGTATTAAATCTTTAAGAACAGATTGATTGCTCATTCTGTCCATGTTTTCCAAAATTGATTTCATCTCCGTTAAAGCTATGAAACCAGACACAATACTTTCTACTGGAAAGTCGAAGCCTACCAGCAAGTATTTATGTACAACGTAAGTTACAATTATGGTTGTGCAATAAACAAAGGTTTTGGCTATTGTTCTAGACATAGCAGAACTTGTGATTCTTTGCTTTTCCTTTAAAGAAGCCAAAATTCCAGTTATTAAATCCACAAATATTAAGAATATTACGGCAAAAATTACCGTAGCAATTGGAGCCAAAAATGCTGCAATCAGTAGTGCTATACTTTTAAGTGCGCCAGAAAATGAAAAACCATTTGCGACAGACTGTGTGTGGTCTTTGAGTATGTCGTACAGATGGTGTTTCATATCTTATGTTGTAGGTAAAAATATATTAGTTGTTCAAAAATTATCCTATAGACCAAACGCAGATTTTGTTGCATTGTAGTTTACTAAAACATCAGCCGCAGATAGTGCCTGTGTATAATATCTAAGCTGACCAAAGTTACCATTTCCATAAAGTGCTGGTCCAGAGCTGTAATATGCTCCAAATCTTAATATATTTGGTGCTGCGATATACGCAGCTTGAGTCTGCTCTTGAGTCAATCCAGCATCCACACCATTTACATATGCCTTCTTGACAAAGGTTGTGTGGTTGTATGTAATCACAACATGGTACCAAACATTTGCGGGGTAGCTATTTGCTGGCATATTTTTAGATACGTCATTATTCATCATTCCGAATAAGAATGTTCTGGAAGTTTGTGGTTGCCATAGTAGATGAAGACCCGAACTGGTCGGCGTGGAGCCGTGTCCAAAGAATGAAAAGTTTGTTGATATATTTGGGCGCACCCAACACTCTAAGGTAAAGTTCTGTCGAAGATCCACGTTGCTGTTTGTATTAACAGTGTCGTTTGTTCCGTCAAGAACAATATATCCACCAGAAACAGAAGCACCATTTGTCAGGGTGCAGTTTAGTCCATTACCACTAAGGTCTGTCAGAGTTGTGCCCGAACCGGAGTAACAAGATGCATTAGATGGATCTAACCACAATGCCAGCGAGCTAGTAACACCAGCAAACACAGGCGCAGAAGCCCCTGGTGTAGCTTTAAAAATAGAACCCTTTCCAAACCCAAAACTTAATGGCATACAAAATTCCTTTGATAAGGGTGAGTGATACACTAAGTATCACCCACCCATCTTTTACAAACTAGCTAAAGTTGGTTGTTGCAGAACCAAACACCTTAACTGTGCCAGCACTGTCTTTAACTATGACAAATGTAATGATGTCTGTACCAGCAGTTGCAGTTGGCGCAGAACCTCCGCTCCACATAATTCCGTTAGTAACAGCAGAGCCGTTTACAGAACACGCATCGCCGTATGTGTACGATGCGTTACCAGCAAGTACAGCAGTTACAGTAGTAACTTTGCTATTGTCTGTAGGTACGTTTGTAAACGCCCAAGTTGTTACAGCAGCACTAAGAGCACCAAGCACAGCATTTCCTGTCGATGTATCAACAGTGAGTGTTCCAGATGACGGAGCGAGTGATGTGTTAAACGCATTTGCTACTGTTTCTGTGTAACGTTTAGCATGAAGTGTGTTTGCAATAGCTATGTTACCAGAGCTATCACCAGTCATACGAGATGCACCACCAAATCGAATGTCCATGCAACTATCGGCAGCAGATGCGCTAACTCCGATGGCTAATGCACTGCTTCCTGTACAGGCCGCACCCCAACCGATTGCAATTTGACTTGAACCATAGGTTGTGTTGGCTTGTTGAGCATTGTATCCAATAATGACGTTTTTGCTCTGGTGAAATCCTTGCTGTGCTGCGGAATTTCCAATATATACGTTTTGATTTTCTTGGTTTGTCATGTTTTTACCACACTCAAACCCAATCGCCACGTTGTTATATCCGTTTTTGTGTGCGGATACTCCAATACCTACGCTATAGGACATATCAGTTCCAACAGCTCCACAACTTGCTCCAATAAAGACGGCATTAGTTGTGTTGTTAGCAGCAAGTCCTGCTTGTCCTCCAACAAATGTGTTACCACCGGAAGTTGTTAATGCTGTTCCAGCATCTTTACCAATCAGAGTGTTCCACGTTGCAGTAGTAACTGCATTACCAGCAAGATGTCCAACCATAGTGTTGGCGAACGCCGATGTCATGTATGCTCCAGCATAGTAACCAACAGCAGTGTTTCGATATGCGGTACTGTTTGCAGCACCCATAGCACTCTTACCAACAGCTACGTTTTCGTAACCAGAAGTGTTATATTGAGCAGCTTCAAAACCGACAGCAGTATTGTCTTGATATGTAGCAGCGTTGCTTGCGCCGGATCTTTCACCGAGGAACGTATTTCGATTTGCGTTTCTATATCCAATGTAAATGTTATTTACATACCCGAGATACGTGTTTAACAATCCAGAAGAGCTAACGTATGTAAGCACAGTGCCGGAGCTATTCTGAGTCTCGAAAAGGTTCGCAGATTGAGAAGCTGCTCCTTTCAAGATCAGTGGTTTAACAGCCGCAGCAGAAGCCTCAATAGTGTTCGTGTTCACAAACGAGGTGCCGTTGTGAGCTACTATCTGTCCCTTACTTGCCGAGGTAATAACAACGTCGCTAAGACCATCAAGGTCTGATGCGCCAGCAGCCGGTTTATTAGTAAGATCATTATACGAACCACTTGTTGCTACAGTTGCAAGAGATGGTGTACCAGTGACATCAGCATATGCAACAGCAGAGTTTATCCATGCCGTGCCATTGTACTTCAAAAATTGTCCAGAAGCAGGAGTTGTTAATGTTGCAAAACTAGCAAGTGTAGGCTTGTTGCTAAGGTCAGCATACGATCCACTTGTTGCTACAGTTGTAAGAGATGGTGCACCAGTCAAACTTGAATAAGCACCATCAAACAATGAAGGCTTACCAGTAAGATCTGCATACACTCCACTGAATGTGCTATCAGCAGAATTTACCCATCCAAGACCATCATACTTGAGCACTTGTCCAGACGATGGTGTAGTAATAGTAACTTCACCTAAATCAGACAGATTTGGTGCAGCAGCTCCTTGAAGAGATGCAACATCAGCTTCAACAGCAGTAACACGATCGTCTAGGTCAGAAACGTCTGAAGCAACAGCACCAATTTGTCCAGCTACAGTTGCAGAAAAGTTTTCATCAGCACCAAGAGCATCTGAAAGTTCTTTGAGTGTGTCCAATGTTGCAGGTGCGCTATTAACAACAGCAGCTACAGCAGTATCAACGTATGTCTGACTTGCAAGACCAACAACACTAGGTATTGATGGCTTATCTGAGAGATCGTTATACGAACCACTTGTTGCTACTGATGCAAGATTTCCTGCGTCAGCTTTTGCAGCAACGTCTGTTTGAAGAGTTGCAACATCGCTCTGGAGAGTGTCGAGAACACCAGACACTTCTGGTGCTAAGTCTACGAGTTCAACCGAGCCGTCTTTTAATTGTTTTCCTGAAACTTCTGTCTTTGACATGATAGTTATCCTATTTTACCTAAAATCTTAAACTATTTATTAAAGTCTTATTGTTTTACTAAACCACGAATCTGTCGAGAACCAGCACCACAATTAAATAACACCAGTCTGATTGTATTAGCATTTACGATTTCTACCAGGTGGCCGACATAATCTGCCCAACCATTAGTCGCAAAATGATCTGGAATATTAACCCATCCTGTTGCCGAAGCTCCAAAATCACCTTGAGATGCATATGCCTGTACTACAACTGTTGGATACAGAGTGTTCAAATTGTGTGTAATAGTATATGCAACTTTTGATGTTCCAGATTGTTGTGCATGAGTAAACTCTGCTATTTGATAATTAGCAGAACTAGCATTATTGCCAGAACCCGCAGGAGCTACTGTGTAACTTCCTGTTGCATAGTTTACAAACAATTTCCAACCAGAATCAGGAGCAGTAACAAAAGTAATTGTGTCTCCCGAAATTGTATAGTCGTTTCCAACACCTTCGTGCTGTAACATACCGTTTAAGAATACTTGCTCAGTTCCAGATACTGGCACATTTGCAAGAGTGAATACTGCGTTAGATCCGTTTACAGAGCCACTTGGTATTTCTCGTGTAACAAATGCAGCAGACTCAATATCAACAAGTCGTGATTCATGATCTGCAATATCACCTTCAACAGAAGTTAAATCTGGTATTGAAGGTGTATTAGTAAGATCACCATAATCTCCACTAAAGAGTGATGGCTTGTTAGTAAGATCGTTATACGAACCACCAAATAGAGTCGGCTTACCAGTCAAACTTGAATATGGAATGTTTTGTATATCTCTTCCATCAATGTTGATTCGTTTGCCTGGACCAAGATTTGTCCAATACAATGCACTTGAAGTTGGCATACTCTCATTTTCGTAATTTGCAACGTAAATGTTTCCGTTGTCGTATACGATGTCACCAATCAAATATCTTGTGCCATCAGCTATTGTGTGATTAGCAGACCATTGGTGAGCAGCTAATGCTATAGTTGGTTTGTTAGAAAGATCGTTATAATCGCCACTAAACAAACTAGGCTTATCTGTAAGATTGTTATACGAAGTTACAGGCGCTGGAGCATTTTCAAGATTAGTAACACGAGAACTAAGAGCACTATCAGCACTTGTTCTTGCAGATGTTTCAGCTTGAAGTCCATCTTCAATAACACCAACACGAAGATCCATAGCAACATCAGCAGCTTCAAGAGCAGTGATGTCACCTTCAGTAGCAGTAACTCTATTTCCAATAGAAGTGATGCTAGTTTGAACTGATGTTACTGTGGTGCTAAGAGCACTATCAGCAGCAGCACGAGTCGATGCCTCAGATGATAATCCAGATTGAAGTGTGCTAACACTTGACTGAAGAGAAGATACACTTGCTTCAACAGCAACAACGTCACCCTCAACGGTAGTGATATTACCTTCGGCTGAAGTTAAACGAGCATTTACACCAGCTAAATCACTATCAAGAGACGTGATATCACCTTGTGCAGTAAATAACTCATTCTCGGTAGTTGTTAATCGAGAATTAAACTGATTAAGAGTGTTTGTTATGTCTAAGCTAACTACAACAGCATCAGTAACATAGTTTACAAGCACTACATCTCCACTCTGTGGAGCAAGAGTAAACGTAATGGTTGAACCATCAACAACGTAATCCGAGTTTGCTCCAGCATTAAGAAGCGAACCGTTTATGAATACTTGCTCAGTACCAAGATTTGGTGTACTAGAAAGCGTAAAGTTTGTGTTTGTTCCATTGATTGTGCCAGATGGAATTTCTCTAGTGATTGTAGTACCACTAGAAATAGCATCAAGATCAACTTTACGAACAGCGTCGTTGTCGTCTATAGGCGCACCAACATTTTTAATTTGATTGCTATTAAAGTCAAAGTCGCCAGTTGCAACTACCGAACCATCTCTTTTTAAGAGTTCTGATCCGTCTTTGAGTTTGTTGAGTTCGATTGATCCATCGGTGATTTGTTCGTTCCCGATGGTGATATTTTTGATTTGTTTATTACCACGAATCTGTGTTGACATGTTCGTTGTTCCGTTAAGTAAAGTTCGTTTCTAAAAATTTGTTTGGTAATATTATATTTTTACACTGTAAGAAGTGTAAGGGTGGTGCCCCACTAGGTAGGACACCACACTTTTTTTAGTATTTAACTACTAAGATCAATTAAGCCTTCATGTAGCTAACACGAATACGATCTCCACTCACAGGAGCGACAGCAAATGTTACTGTTCCACCAGAGATAGAGTAGTCGTTTCCAACGCCAGGCTCTTGTAAGAGACCGTTCAGATACACATGCTCACTGCCCAACACAGGAGTAAATGCAAGTGAGAAGTCTGCATTACTTCCATTGATCGAACCACTTGGAGACTCACGAGTAATGACATTTGCAACGTAGAGTACAGTTGACTCAAGCGCAGCAATATCAGACTCAGCAGTATCCATGCGGCCTTCAAGAGCAGACACATCAGATGCAAGTCCAGCTTCAGCAGCCATAGCTCTCGACTCTTCTGCGTCGATATTACCTTGGAGGGTAGCATCAGCAGCAGTACGAGCAGCAGCTTCAGCACTAACAGCAGCAGCACGAGCAGCCTCTTCAGCAGCAAGGTCAGCAGCAACATCAGAAATGTCTGATGCAAGAGCGGCGTCACCAGCAATACGAGCAGTTGCCTCAGCACTCACAGCAGTAGCACGAGCAGCTTCTTCTGCGTCAATCTCAGCTTGAAGAGCAGCCTCAGCAGCCATTGCACGAGTCTCTTCTGCATCAACGTCAGCAGCACGATTGGTTACTTCTGATGCAAGATCAGCAGCAACGTCGGAGATATCAGATGCAAGTCCAGCTTCAGCAGCCATAGCTCTCGACTCTTCATCGGAGATATCAGATGCAAGTCCAGCTTCAGCAGCCATAGCTCTCGACTCTTCTGCGTCGATATTACCTTGGAGGGTAACGTCAGCAGCAGCACGAGCAGCTTCTTCAGCATCAATCTCAGCTTGAATAGCAGCTTCAGCACCCATTGCACGAGTCTCTTCTGCATCAATATTACCTTGGAGGGTAACGTCAGCAGCAGCTCTAGCAACTTCTTCTGCATCAACTTCAGCTTGAACAGCAGCCTCAGCAGCCATTGCACGAGCTTCTTCAGCAGCAAGGTCAGCAGCCACAGCACCAATTTGACTCGCTACAGTTGTAGCAAAATTGGCGTCTCCAGCTAAAGCATCACTGAGTTCCTTGAGAGTATCAAGTACAGCAGGAGCACTGTTTACAAGAGCAGCAATCTCAGCATCTGTGTAGCTATTAGCACTTGCAAGTACAACAGCATCAGCAGCCAAGTAATCAGTCTCGATAGCGTCAATGTTGCCTTGAAGAACAATGTCAGCAGCAGCACGAGCAGCTTCTTCAGCATCAACTTCAGCTTGAACACCCGCTACAGCAGTAATGCGAGCAGACTCTTCAGTAGAAATATCAGCAGCCAGAGAAGCCTCAGCAGCAAGAGCACGAGACTCTTCTGCATCAACGTCAGCAGCACGAGCAGCAGCTTCTGCAGCAAGGTCAGCAGCTACGTCAGCAAGATCAGATGCGAGAGCGGCGTCACCAGCAATGCGAGCAGACTCTTCGTCAGCAAGATCACTAGCAAGTGCAACCTCAGCAGCCTCAGCACGAGCTTGTTCAGCATTTACATCAGCAATACGAGCAGCAGTCTCAGCAGCAAGGTCAGCAGCAACATCAGAAATGTCTGATGCAAGAGCGGCGTCACTAGCAATACGAGCAGACTCTTCGTCGGAAAGGTCAGCAGCAAGAGCGGCGTCGCCAGCAATGCGAGCAGACTCTTCGTCAGCAAGATCACTAGCAAGTGCAACCTCAGCAGCCTCAGCACGAGCTTGTTCAGCATCAATCTCAGCTTGAAGAGTAGCTTCAGCAGCCATCGCACGAGTTACCTCAGCAGCAAGGTCAGATTGAAGTTCAGCAACATCAGCTTCAACAGCAGTTGCGCGTCCTTCAAGAGCGTCGATGTCAAACTCTGCACCGTTCAAACGACTTGTGTGAGTTGCATCAGCAGCTACACGAGCAGTTGTCTCAG
>Ga0214921_10002501_pt1 | contig 29765 bp, 27 predicted proteins | sample LL1505_MetaG_FD_177992 | JGI IMG/M metagenome (GOLD analysis project Ga0214921, IMG submission 177992) | Freshwater microbial communities from Lake Lanier, Atlanta, Georgia, United States - LL-1505 | ecosystem: Environmental > Aquatic > Freshwater > Lake | place: USA: Georgia | collected...
GGTCTTGGAACGATGACATGGGGTCGAGATACCGATACGCACGAAGCAGCCGATCAATGTCGCGCCTATATCGACGCGGGTGGAAATTTCTTTGACACATCACCTACCTATGGTGATGGAGATAGCGAACGTGTCATTGGTGGACTGATCGGAACACTTTTCAAGCGCGAAGAAGTGGCCATTGCGACAAAGGCGGGCGTCACCTTTCCTGAAGGAAATCGAACAATCAATAATTCTAGGCAATCACTTATCGCCGAGTTAGACCGCTCATTGTCGAGGCTAGAAACTGATTACATAGATATCTGGCAAATTCATGCCTGGGATGCACATACACCACTTGAGGATTCACTCTCTGCACTCGACTATGCATATTCATCAGGTAAAGCTCGCTATGTCGGAATCTCGAATTTCTCCGGCTGGCAGAGCGCACGAGCAATTACCATCCAAGAAACAAATAGCGCCAAGGCTCCAATAGTTTCCACTCAAGTCGAATACTCGTTACTCAATCGATCTATAGAACTCGAAGTTTTACCATGTGCCGATGAAACCAATATTGGAGTTCTAGCATGGGCGCCATTAGGTCGCGGCGTTCTCACAGGTAAATACCGCAAGGGAATTCCAAATGATTCTCGAGCCGCCGCCCCACACTTCGTTAAACATGTTGAACCGTACTTGGACGCTCGCTCGTCTCGAATTGTTGAAGCCGTCAGTGTTGCAGCCGAAGGCCTTGGTTATTCACCTCTTGAGGTAGCACTAGCTTGGGTTCGCGATACCCCGGGAATTACCAGTGCAATTGTCGGGGCCCGCACCGGCGCGCAACTTCGCGGCGTACTTAAATCAGAAGAAATTGTGCTTCCAAGTATTGTGCGTGACGCACTCGATGAAATCTCGGCCTAAGAGTTCTCTAGAAAATCTTTTAAGACATGCACGCCAAAGTGAAGCCCCGAAATAGGTACCCGTTCATCTACACCATGGAAGAGTGCCATAAAATCAAGATCAGCTGGCAGTCGGAGTGGACTAAATCCATAACCAACTATTCCTAGCTCTGAAAGAGCTTTGTTATCAGTTCCACCGCTCATCAGATATGGCACCGGAATACCTTCGGGATCATGAAGCAGAATAGCTGAACACATCGCTTCAACTAGATCTCCCTCGAACTCAACTTCTAGCGCGATATCTCTTGAAATCGTTTCTATCTCGATATCCGGACCCACAATTGCACGAATCGTCTGGTTAAGTTCATCTTCATATCCAGGTAGGAAACGACCATCGATAACAGCAGTAGCACTGCCTGGAATTACATTTGCCTTATATCCGGCATCCAACATCGTTGGGTTAGCTGTGTTTTGTAGCGTTGCACCAATCATTCGCGCCGTAGGACCTATCTCTTTCAGGAGTGGACGCAAATCATTCTCATCGAACTTCTTACCAGTTGCCTTCGCAATCTTTTCAAAGAGGATCTTCACGGTGCTGGTATATCTCTGAGGCCACTTGAAGCGACCAATTTTGGCTACTGCTTCAGATAAGGCTGTAAGTGCATTCTCTTCATTCATCATAGATCCATGTCCAGCACGACCCTTGGCTGTCAGCCTCATCCAGTGAATTCCCTTTTGCGCAGCTTCAATAAAATAAAGTCGCTTCCCATCCCCGACTGTTACTGAGAATCCCCCAACTTCAGAGATTGCCTCCGTACAACCTGCAAAAACTTCTGGATGATGCGCGGTCATCCATCTAGAACCAAAAGTCATGCCTGCTTCTTCATCTGCAAAAAAAGCAAGAACGATGTCGCGAGGTGGTTGATAACCGATTCTTTTCCAATATCTAATAATCGAGAGAATCATCGCATCAACATTTTTCATATCTACAGCTCCGCGGCCCCAAATGGCACCATCACGAATTTCGGCAGCGAACGGATCGAGCGACCAATCTTCGGCATTGGCAGGCACGACATCGATGTGTCCGTGAACAACTAAACCCGCACGCGAACTATCAACTCCAGAGATGCGTGCGATGACGTTGCAACGATTTGGCGCTGATTCATAAATTTTTGCTTCGACACCAACTTCAGCCAGGGATGCGACTATGTATTGCGCAATAGCTTTCTCGTCGCCTTTACCTTCACCGAAATTTACTGAAGGGATGCGGATGAGATCCTGGCAAATAGAAACTACTTCATCTTCAATAGTTGGATGTGCTGCAGATGAAGTCATGGCTCTATTCTGCACGTCTTCATCAAAAAGTATTCCCTTAAAAACGCTCTCTTTTGCACCATTGGACTCACATTGCTATCGTTACCCAGTAATTTCGACCTCAACGCGTAAGATTCTTATAGCGAGCGGGTACTCGTCCGGGTGGCGGAATTGGCAGACGCGCTAGCTTGAGGTGCTAGTTCTCGCAAGGGATTCGGGGTTCAAGTCCCCGTTCGGACACAGATTATGGCGGTCATCGTAAATGCAGATTAATCAGGCTCTGGGGTTGATTCGTCAAATTCCCGACTACCCAAAGCCAGGAATTCTCTTTCAAGATATCACTCCCCTGCTAGCGCATCCTGATGGTTTCAGAGTAACAATTGAAACAATTAGCGAGTTGTCTCCACATTCCAATGTCGTCGCCGGAATAGAGGCTCGTGGATTTATCTTGGGAAGTGCAATCGCACTCCGGAAAACAATCGGTTTCGTGCCGTTACGCAAAAAAGGAAAGCTACCTTTCTCGACATTTTCTCGCAGTTATGGATTGGAATATGGAGAAGACGAACTAGAAATTCACACCGATTCACTCTCGCCGAATTCAAAAGTCTTACTCGTCGATGATGTTCTAGCAACTGGTGGAACGCTCTGCGCAGCCCTGGAACTCATCTCTGATGCTGGTGGGAGCATCCAGGAAGTGGCTGTTCTTATCGAAATCTCTGAGTTGCAGGGGCGAGCGAAAATTGAAGCCCAATTCCCGGGGATACGTCTGATTAGTTTGATCACGGTCTAAATGCGCATTACACAAATACAGGCTTTGCGGGCCTTTGCCGCGATTCTTGTTGTCATCTATCACGCAAAACTCACGCCAGGTGGCTTCATTGGCGTCGATATTTTCTACGTGATTTCTGGTTACCTGATTACTGGGTTGCTACTCCGAGAATTGTCGAAGACGGGCAACCTCTCTCTCAAGAGTTTCTATCTTCGACGCGTCAAGCGTCTTCTGCCCACCTCGTTCTTTGTCCTGATCATCACCGCCATCACAGCTTGGATTTTCTTTCCTTCAACGATGCGCAACGAATTAGGAAAAGATGTAGCAGCTGCAGGTATCTATATCTCCAACTATCTCTTTGCCTTTTGGCAGATGGACTATCAGAATCTTAATGCGATGCCGCCGGTCGTTATCCACTATTGGTCACTTGCAGTCGAAGAACAGTTTTATCTCTTCTGGCCCTTTCTAATTTATTTCACCTATCGTCGTGGCGGACGCCGTTTGGTGGGCATTGTCATCGCAGCAATCACCGCGCTCTCTTTCCTTTTCAGTCTCTATCAAACCCACACATCACCAATATGGGCTTTCTATTCCCTTCCAACTCGAGCCTGGGAATTGGGCGTAGGCGCACTTCTTCTATACATACCAAGTCGAATTCGTTTCTCTTCAAATTATGTCTGGCTTGCCGTGCTTCTTTTAACTTACGGAACTTTTCGATTCAATGATTCCACCGCCTTTCCAGGTAGTGCAGCGCTAGTACCCGTTGCCGGAACTGCCTTGGCACTTGCAGCTGTGCAGTCGTGGCCACCGCTCTTAAATTCATTGGGAAATACGCGGCTAGTTCAATGGTTAGGCGAAATTTCCTATCCGCTATATCTCTGGCACTGGCCCGTCTTAGTTATACCCGCCGTCTTCTTTGGAAGAAATCTCCACATATATGAACGAGTTATCTGCATCGCATTCACATTGCTGTTGGCCGATCTCACCCATCGATACATTGAAGAACCATTCCGCCATAAGACCTTCGCTTCAAAGCGGGTAATTGCCGGAGCCGTAGCAGCAACGGTTTTCTCGCTTGTCATAAGTTCAGGCATTTTCTTCACCAGTAATGATCGAATAACAATTGGATCCGGAGCATCATATTCATTAGCTGAAATCATGCAGAAACCCTTGGTGTATTCAGATGGTTGTCATGTAAATAATGGTGAAACAAGGTCTCCGGATTGCACGTATGGTGATAAAGCATCTTCACGCAAGATTGTTCTCTTTGGTGATTCTCACGCAGCGCAATGGTTTCCAGCTCTGGAGAAACTGGCCGCCGAAAATGGTTTTGCACTCATCTCACTAACTAAGTCCGCTTGCCCGGGGCCGGCAGTGAAGAAGGTCGACACCGGTGCCTACAAAAATAGTGATTGCTTCGCTTGGCGTGACTACGCATTCAAACGAATAGCACAGATGCAACCTGAGGCAATTATTGTGAGTGGTTTCCAGCATTTCGAACTTCCCGCTGGCTACTCCAGTCGGAGACAATGGTGGCGTGAAGGTGAAGTAAAAACTTTCGCACAATTGCGTGGTTCCTCACGACATATCGTCTATATCTCAGATACACCACATCCAAAGAGAGATATTCCAAGTTGCCTAGCGGCTGGACATATCACTCGCTGCAATACATCAGAAAAATCGGAAGCCATATTTGCGCCTGGATATCAACGAATTAATCCCACTCTCTGGCTGTGTGGTGAGTCGTGCCCCGCAATCCTTGGTGGGACTGTCGTTTATCGAGATTCTTCACATTTGACTGTGGCTATGAGCCGAGAGCTCTCGACTCAATTGGCGTCATCTCTTACAGCACTTGGAGTTGCGCTGAAATAGCGCAACTTTTTCCAATACATGGCAAGATTCCCGCGTGGCTGAACTCATCTATTACTGCGGGACGATGGATAGTGGAAAATCAACGCTCGCTCTTCAGACTGCGCACAATCACAAATCGCGTGGACGTTCGGGTTTAATTTTCACCAGCAAAGATAGAGCAGGTGCTGGACTTATTAGCTCAAGGCTTGGACTTCAAGCAGAAGCTATCGAAGTTGCGCCAACACTAGATATCCATAAATTCGTAGTCGAGCATCTCTCGGCGGGTGATCGCATTGATTACATCATCTGCGACGAAGCGCAGTTCTATCAACCGGCACAGATCGACCAACTCGCAAAGATTGTCGATGGCGTCGGTATTGATGTCTACGCATTTGGAATCCTCGCCGATTTTAGAACCAAACTATTTCCAGGTTCTGCCCGGCTTGTCGAACTCGCCGACCGAGTCAATACACTTCAAGTGGAGGCGCTCTGTTGGTGTGGCTCTCGGGCAACCCACAACGCAAGAACTGTAAATGGCGTCATGGTCACCGAGGGAGAACAAGTTGTAGTTGGTGATGTTGGAAAGAGTGATGAAATTGCCTACGAAGTACTGTGCCGACGCCACCATATGAGACAAGTGACTGCTCGCGCATCACGCGCAGGTCATATAAGTTTAGACCCGCTGCCGTTTAATGAATGAACACCTCAAACACCCGCAATTGGAGAAAATAAGATAATGAAAACACGTTCCTATGCCGCACTTGCCGCTAAGACAAATTTAGTTCCTTACGAGTTCGACCGCCGTGAACTAGGTGCACATGATGTGGCCCTTGATATTGCCTATGCGGGCATATGTCATTCGGATATCCACCAAGTGCTTGAAGAATGGGGACCTGCACTATTTCCTATGGTGCCTGGACATGAGATTGCCGGAACCGTCACAGCTGTTGGCTCGTCAGTGAGCAAATTTAAAGTCGGTCAAAAAATTGGAGTCGGTGTATTTGTTGACTCTTGTCGTGCTTGCGAAAATTGCAAAGCCGGTCTTCAACAATATTGTCTAGAAGGAATGACTGGAACATATAACGGCTACGAACGCGACAAGAAGACGGTTGCTATGGGCGGATATTCAAATTACTTTGTGATTAATGAAGATTACGCCGTACATATTCCAGAAAATTTACCGCTCGCAGGTGTTGCTCCTCTGCTTTGTGCAGGAATCACTCTCTACTCCCCGATCAAGCACTGGAACGTTGGCCCAGGCAAGAAAGTTGCAGTCATGGGACTCGGCGGCTTAGGACATATGGGTGTGAAGTTTGCAGTTGCCATGGGTGCTGAAGTGACGGTCCTTTCACACTCTCCAAATAAAGAAGCCGATGCCCTGGCAATGGGTGCACATCACTTCGTCGCAACGAACTCCCCTGATGCACTGAAAAAGCATGAGAAGGAATTCGACATTATTCTCAATACAGTTAGTGCCGAAATCAATATCAATGACTACCTATCCTGCCTGAAACTGCATGGGACTTTAGTCGTAATTGGACTTCCTGGAAAACCGTACGCATTAGAGGTTGGAGCACTTCTTAACGGACGACGATCTATTGGTGGGTCAATGATCGGTGGTATTCCAGAACTGCAAGAGATGCTGGATTTCTGCGGAAAGCACAATATCGTCAGTGATGTTGAAGTAATTAAGGCTGAATACATCAACGAGGCTTACAAGCGCACTATTGCAAGTGATGTCAAATATCGTTTTGTGATTGATGCTGCAACGATTTAGAGATTAGCAATCAGCGTTGCAAAAAGGGGCGCGAAAATAAGTGCCGGTAGCAAATTTGCTACCGGTATCTTTTTTATATCAAGTAGTCGCAATGCGATTCCGACAAGCAAAAGACCACCACAAATAGTCATGGCATCAATTTGATATTGACTGAGGACATTTCCTAAGAAGAATCCAATCACCGTCCATCCACCTTGATAGATGGCCACAGGGATTGCCGAGGCAGCAACTCCCCAACCCAAAGTCGAAGCGAATGCCATTCCAGCGAAGAAGTCGAGCGCAGATTTCAAAAGGAGCTGATCTATCCCGGTAGACATGCCATCGCTGATGCTTCCCAAGATTGCAAGCGGACCGATAACGAAGAGTAGAGATGCTGAGACAAATCCTTCAACAAATTTACTCTCACTCGATGCACGGAATTTCTTTCGCAGAGCATCGCCAAAAGAGTTCAAACGTTTCTCGAGCTTGAGCGCAGAACCGATGAGACCACCAAGTAGCATCGCGGCCAAGATAACGAGAAGTGGAGCACCATTTGGAAGCGCATCTCTAAACTCCTTCGACCACAAAGGAATGAGCGCTGAAGTAGCCGCCAACATTGTTATGAGACCCAAAATATCCGTGATTAAATTTGAGGATTTCTTGTTGATTCGCGAACCGAGAATAATTCCGAGCGAGGATCCCACTAAAATGGTTGCAATATTGATTAGTGTGCCAACCCCCGCGAACATTGTTTAACTATAGACTCCGCAGGTGAATCTGCGAACAATCTTTGAGCTTTTCAAACCCCATAAAACAGTCCCTCGGACTCCCTGGACTGGCAACCATCGTTGGGATTTAGGAATTACACGGTCCGCAATTCTCTTCTTCGGCCTCGCAATTTTTGGTCTGGGAGATTCGCTTCTCATCCAAGGCAACGTTGGCAATGCGCCCTGGACAGTCTTTGCTCAAGGAATCACAATCAAAACCGGATTGAGCATTGGATGGGCAACATTTGCAATTAGTACCTTTGTGTTATTGATCTGGATTCCTCTCAAAGAAAAGCCGGGCTTCGGAACCATTGCAAATATTGTTTTGATAGCAAGCTTTATTGAGATTGGTACCAAGGTTTTCCCGCTCCAGGAGAATTTCTTTAGCGGCGTGCTCTTTGATTTTATTGGAATAGCTATGGTGGGAATCGGTTCCGCCCTGTACATCACATGCGGGCTTGGGCCAGGTCCGCGTGATGGCGCCATGACGGGAATTCATAACAAAACTGGGGTACGGGTAGGACGGGTCCGCCTAGGTATCGAGGTAGTCGTCCTGATAATCGGATGGTTCTTGGGAGGCACAGTTGGTATCGGAACAGCCCTATTTGCGCTGCTAATCGGTCAATCTGTCGCCATTTCCCTCGGCGTGTTAGCGCGCCTGACCGCCAAGTACTGAACACCTTCTACTAACCTTTCGCTATCTTCCCTCGGTCTGTGAGCCGTCACTTCACACGGGGTCGCAATCACCCCCGTTAACAAAATTAGGAAGGTACGTCATGCTCGATAGTTATTTCAAAATATCTGAGCGAGGATCCACCGTAGGACGCGAAGTCCGAGGCGGTCTCGTTACATTCTTTACGATGGCATATATCGTCGCTCTTAACCCATTGATCATCGGTCTTGCAAAAGATGCTGATGGCAAGTTCTTAGGTGGCGGAGATGCTCCTAACCTCGCCCTTGTAGCTGCAATGACAGCGCTCATGGCAGGTGTCCTGACAATTCTTATGGGCGTAGTTGGAAATTATCCGCTCGCACTTGCAACCGGTCTTGGACTCAATACCTTCGTAGCGGTTGGAATCGCTTCTCGCATGACATGGGCAGATGCAATGGGCCTCGTCGTTCTTGAAGGCATCATCATCACGATTCTTGTGCTCACCGGATTTAGAACAGCGGTCTTCAAAGCAGTTCCAGCGCAACTTAAAGTTGCAATCTCAGTCGGCATTGGCCTCTTCATCGCTCTCATCGGATTAGTCGATGCTGGCTTTGTCCGTCGTACCGGTTCAGGTCCAGTACCTGTAACACTCGGTGATGGCGGAACTCTTGTTGGATGGCCAATCATCGTCTTCGCACTTGGACTTTTCCTAACTATCGCTTTGATGGTGAAGAAGGTAAAGGGTGCGATTCTTATTGGAATCACCGTTGCAACTGTCGCCGCTGTAGCGATTGAGAGCGCATTTAAGATCGGTCCTAACTTTGATGGTGCTACCGGAAAAGTTAATCCAAAGGGTTGGGGACTTAACGTTCCAGCCGTACCTGATGCAGTCGTAGCAACACCTGACTTCTCACTCTTCGGTCATTTCAATCTCTTTGGCTCACTCGATCGCATCCCGTTGATCACCATGATTCTTCTTGTCTTCACCTTGTTGCTCTCTGACTTCTTCGACACAGTTGGAACTGTCACAGCAATCGGGCACGAGGCTAATCTGATTGATAAGAATGGCAATATTCCGAATAACGATCGCATTCTTCTTGTTGACTCAATTGCTGCAATGGCAGGTGGAGCTGGTTCGATCTCATCCAATACCAGCTACATCGAATCTGCTGCTGGTGTCGGCGAAGGTGCTCGTACCGGGCTTGCTTCAGTAGTCACCGGAATCTGTTTCTTGCTCACTACATTCCTTGCTCCACTTGTGGCAATCATTCCTTATGAGGCTGCTACACCGGCTCTGGTTATCGTCGGTTTCTTGATGATGACTCAGATCAAATCAATCGATTGGGATGACTACGGAATCGCAATTCCCGCATTCTTAACAATCATCATGATGCCATTTACTTACAACATCTCAGTCGGTATTGGTGCTGGATTTGTTACACACGTCGTAATCCGCGTGATCCAAGGACGTCGCAAGGATGTACATCCTCTGCTGCTTCTTGTATCAGGGCTGTTTATGGTCTACTTCTTAACTTCGCCTATCAATGCGTGGGTTGGATAGTCCTTCAGAAATAGTAAAAAGACCCGCATCGAAAGGTGCGGGTCTTTTTTTATCTGAGCGACCAATCAATCGGTGTTCGCCCCAATTCTTCAAGGTATGAATTCACTCGAGAGAAAGGTTTACTTCCGAAGAAACCTCTATAGGCACTGAGTGGACTCGGATGCACAGAAGAAACATGGAATGGAAAAAGCGAATCGAGTTCCTGAGCTTTCGTTCCCCATAAAATTGCAGGAACTCCCCTTGAACCGACTTCTTTGCAAATATGCTCGGTGATTGCCTCCCAACCAATACCTGCATGAACATTGCTTCCGCCTACCTGCGTTGTCAGTACTCGGTTAAGGAGAAGGACGCCGTGATCTCTCCATGGCGATAAATCACCGCTAGGTGGGATAGCTATACCCATATCGCTTTCAAGTTCTGTAAAAATATTTTTCAGTGATGGAGGCACCCGCTTTGCATTTCCTCGCACCGAGAACGCCAATCCGTGAGCGTGTCCGGCTGTTGGATAAGGATCTTGTCCAACAATCACGCATCTGACATCAGCAAGATTCATCCGCAAAGCTTCAAAGATTTCTGATTTATCAGGTGCTATCTCTTGCCCAGATATCGTTGTAAAAATACTTTTAACCTCTTCAGTAAGCGGGTTGAGTATCGGCGCCCAACTATCGTGCGCGGGCGAAAAAGCGCGATCCATCGTGGCTCACTTCCATGGGAATTTCAAAGATGAACGACATATGTTCAGAGGTAATAACTTCGTTGATCGGTCCCGACACAGCAATCAGTCCTTCTTTAAGAATCAGTGCATGGGTTGTGCCCGAAGGAATCTCTTCAATATGATGAGTGACCAAGATTGATGCAGGCGCTGTTGGATCAGATGCGAAAATTGAGAAGCGCTTTAACAAATCTTCACGGCCTCCGAGATCTAGCCCTGCTGCAGGTTCATCAAGAAGCAATAGTTCAGGGTCTGCCATCAACGCCCTTGATATCTGCACTCGCTTGCGTTCTCCTTCACTGAGAGTTCCATATATACGATCTGCAAGATCGCGCACTCCGAATGTTGTCAGAAGTGCTACAGCTCTAGATTCATCCCACAAGTCATACGCTTCATTCCAACGACCCAAAATGGCATATGCAGCTGTGAGAACTACATCACGAACTTTCTCGCCGTAAGGAATATCTTCAGAGACCAAGGCTCCGCAAATTCCAATACGCGTTCGTAAATCCCAGAGATCAACTTTGCCCATCTCTTTTTCAAGTATGTGCACTGTTCCCGTTGTTGGGAAGATGCGTGTCGCTAAAATTTGAAGTAAGGTCGATTTACCTGCGCCGTTAGGGCCTAATACAACCCAGCGCTCCCCCGGTGCAATTGCAAAATTGAGAGGTCCCAGAATTACCCTCTGTCCGCGACGGACAGAGACATCTCGAAGTTCTAAAACACGATCACTACCCATAGGTGACAAAAGATATAGCGTTCTTATACGAATCACTCGTAAATTGTCAGCGAAGTACACGTGATTCGCGATAACCTGCCTCGTATGAGCGATGAAAAGAGCCAATACACAGGTCTCATTCTCGTCTCTGGAATCGACTCTCCAGGAATTACCCAGGCCCTCTTTGAGACCCTAGCGCCTTTCTCGATCACGGTCTTAGATATAGAACAGGTCGTAATTCGCGAAAGATTGATATTAACAGTCCTGATTGCACTCAACCCCGATCATGGCGATGCCATAGATGCAGATCTCAATGATTGTGCTGCTAATCTCGGAGTTGATATTGCGACATCATTTCAATCGCAGGGAGATTCATCGATAGCAGCAAAGAGTGGTTTGGTGCATGTTGTTGCGCTCGGCAATCCACTGGCCCCAACTTCTATCGCCGCGATTGCGCAAGAGATTTCGCGTTGCGGTGGAAATATTGAGCGCATTCAACGAACTGCAAGTTACCCAGTCACTGCTATTGAATTTATTATCTCAGGAGTCGACGTGGCCGGAATTCGACAAGGCTTGGCCGCAACAACGGCTGAGAATGCCATCGACATTGCTGTCTCCAAAGGCGGGCTGATGCGATGGGCGAAGAAATTAGTAGTTATGGATGTGGACTCGACCCTGATTCAGCAAGAAGTCATTGAACTTCTTGCTGCAAAAGCTGGTGTGGAAGATCAAGTTAAGGAGATTACAGCTGGCGCCATGCGAGGAGAACTTGATTTCAGTCAAAGTCTTCAAGCACGTGTGGCACTTCTCGCTGGATTGCCAGAGAGTGTTATCGCTGAAGTTCGTAACCAAATTGTTCTCACACCGGGTGCGCGTACCTTGATTCAAACTTTGCAGAAATTAGGTCATAGCGTGGCAGTTGTTTCTGGTGGATTCACCGCTGTCATCGAACCACTTCTTAAAGAGTTAGGAATTACGCATTATCGAGCCAACACTCTTGAAATTTTGGACGGGAAACTGACTGGAAAAGTACAAGGCGAAATCATCGATCGCGCTGCGAAAGCGACAGCGCTACGCGACTTCGCCGCCTTAGAAGGTGTCGCACTCGAACAAACTGTTGCTATTGGTGATGGCGCAAATGACCTAGACATGATTGCGATTGCAGGACTGGGAATAGCTTTCAATGCAAAACCTGCTGTCAAGGCGGCTGCAGATAGTTCCGTTAGTGCGCCTTACCTTGATTCGGTTCTCTACTTACTCGGAATTACTCGAGAAGAGGTTGAAGAAGCTGGGGCTTCAAGAAAAATTTAGAGTCTGCATGCGTGAATGTCGGTAACAAGAATCCCACGAGCGCCAAGTGCCCAGAGTTCATCCATCAAACGATTTGTATCCTTGCGAAGCACCATCGCTCGCACCGCAACCCAATTCGCTTTCTGAAGTGGAGAAATTGTTGGGGATTCCAATCCAGGTGTGATTGCGCACGCTGCGTCGATGCGATCTGTTGGTACGTCGTAATCCAGGAGAACATATTGACGAGCAGTGACCACTCCTTGAAGGCGTCGCATTAAAATTTCAAGCTCTGGTGCCAAGGTGGTTCCTGTGCGTTTAATTAAGATAGCTTCCGAAATCAAAATTGGCTCACCAAATATCGCTAAACCTGCTTGCTTTAAGGTGTTACCGGTACTCACAACATCTGCAATCAGATCAGCAACTCCCAAACGCACGCTACTTTCGACAGCGCCATCTAAGCGCACCACACTTGCTGAAATCTTCAAATCTGCCAGGTGCTTTTCTACCAACCCTGGATATGCAGTTGCAACTCTCTTGCCCGATATTGATGCTACAGAAAATGATTCACTTGCTGGGCCCGCAAACCTAAACGTGGAAGCACCAAAATCTAGCGGCAAAATTTCCTCGGCTAAAGCGGCAGAGTCGATGAGTAAGTCACGACCAGTGATTCCCGCTTCGAGTTCACCCGAACCAACATAAATTGCTATATCGCGCGGACGCAAATAATAGAACTCAACTCCATTGGATGAATCAATGAGTACTAGATCGCGAGAGTCTGTGCGTTGGCGGTACCCGGCCTCTTTCAAAATCTGAATAGATGAGTCGGCTAATGAACCCTTATTCGGGACTGCAATTCTTAACATGGCGCTCCTCGAAAATTCTTCATTTACAAATACTTATTGATGTCATCGGGAGTTAGTCCCCTTGCCAGCATCAGAGTTTGCAGGTGATAGATAAGTTGGCTAATTTCCTCGGCTAAAGCCGCATCTGATTCATGTTCGGCGGCTAACCAGACTTCGCCCGCCTCTTCCAAAATCTTCTTCCCAATAGAGTGAACTCCAGCGTTAACCGCTTGCACAGTTCCCGATTCTGGATCTCCTGCGGCGACTTTCTCTGCTAATTCAATCCAGAGCGAATCAAACGATTTCATGTCTTAACTTTACTAGAGACAACCGCGCCTCGCTGACAATATCGAGCGCTCAGTGAACGGCTTCAGATAACGGAGTTTTGAGCAACTTCGCGGAGTTTCGAAACCATGAGTGCTGGGTCTTCCGCCTTGAAAACAGCGCTACCAGCAACGAATGTGTCAGCGCCAGCTGCATAAGCAATCTCAATTGTTTCTAAGGAGACTCCACCATCGATTTGCAACCAAATAGGACGATTGCCAATCAAGGTCCTGGTCTTACGGACTTTCTGCATCATATCTTCCATAAACTTCTGTCCACCAAAGCCTGGTTCTACAGTCATAATCAGAAACATATCTACATCATTTACATAGTCAGAATAATCCTCGATATCAGTACCAGGTTTGAGAGCGAGCGAAGCCCTTGCCCCGTGAGCTTTGATTCCTTTGATTGTTGCTGCAATATCCTTGGTCGCCTCGACGTGTATTGAAACACTAGCGCAGCCAATTTCGGCATAAGCGATCGCTATCTCATCGACATCAGCGACCATTAGATGAGCGTCAACTGGTATCGGGCAGTTCCTTACGATCTTCGATGCGTGAGCGAAATCGAATGTAAAGTTTGGGACGAAGACATTGTCCATGACATCTAAATGAATCAAATCACTTACTGAGGATATTTTCGCAATCTCAGAATCTAGCTTCGTGAAATCTGCATTGAGGATACTTGGCGTTATTCTGATTTCACGAACCACAGTCGGAAGGTTATCCCTTCTTCTTAAAGAGGGCTAAGAACATTGCATCCGTGTCGTGAACGCTGGTCCACAAAGAGAGGGCCAACCCACGAGTTGCCCCTTGCAAATTAGTGGGTAGGTAAGCGGCGACATCAATCTGCTCTAGTTCGGGATGCTCCTTAAGAATTCGCAAACATTCACCAGTGGTCTCAGCGAAATGTGGGCTACAGGTCGCATAACCAAAGATTCCTCCAGGATTTAAGACTGCAAAAGCTGCGTTGCTGAGTTCATCTTGCAATTGTGTCAGTTCTCGCAAATCTTGCACTGTTCGTCGCCAACGAACCTCTGGCCTGCGACGAAGTGCGCCGAGTCCTGTGCAGGGCACATCTGCCAAAATAGCATCAAATGTCCGACCGTGTGCCGCGATCTCTCTTCCATCACCGACTATCACTTCAAACTTTCCGATAACGTTCTTCACTAACTTTGCGCGAGGTTCCGATATTTCATTGGCAACAAAATCTTGACCCTGCACATTTGCTAGATGCGCTAAGAGCGCTGCCTTACCGCCAGGGCCGGCGCATAAATCCAAAATTGTTTGCGCACTCCGTGTTGCTTGCGCAAAAACATAGGCAACAAGTTGTGAGCCTTCATCCTGCACTCCCGCTTTGCGGTGGCGTATAACTTCTAATGAGCCAGGAGCTCCAGCAAAACGAGCACCATATGGAGAAAATTGCGTTGCTACTCCCCCAAGTTCTACCAATTCTTCTTGCGTTGAATCCCCAGGCCAGGAAACCAAAGTTGGCACAGCTGCAACATTATTAATCTGCAACTCCGCCTCAACTCTTTCGTAATCTTTGAGAAGATCGAAATAGGCAGAGACAATCCATTCGGGGTGGGAATACTTGAGGGCAAATCTGGTTATTGGATCCGAAATTTGCTCAATGGGTTCAAGCCACTGTTCAAGATCTTTGGCACTGACCTTACGAAGGATGGCATTGACGAAAGATGCTTTTGACTCCCCCAGTACCTTTCGCGCTAACTCGACAGTAGCCGAGACTGCGGCATGGGTTGCCACTCGCATTTCGAAAAGTTGGTGCACTCCCATCCTGCAGACATCAACAATTCCAGCATCGACTTCACTCCATGGTCGATCAGAGACTTGTTGGAGTATGTAGTCATGACGTCCTTGCATACGCAGAGTTCCATAGAGCAATTCGGTTGCAAATCCCTTATCGCGTGTTTCAAAATTGCTGGCTGTCAGAGCCTGTGGGAGAAGCAAGTTTGAGTAACCACCGCGCCGATTGACCTCGGTGAGAATGTCATAGACAAGCACGCGAGTGGCATCTGGTTTAGGAGATTTGAAACTATCCCTGCGGGGCTTAACCAAAGTGATCTTCATCCGTAAGACGAGCACCATGAGACCATGACAACGCTTGCATCCGGCCTTTACCGGATGGTGTGAGAAAGCCCAAAGAGATTGCGAGCGTTCCTGTTCCGACGAGCAACTCCTTTTCGATAACTCGAAGCGCACCTACTGGAATTTTCATTTGCGTTAATTGCGGTGTATCAATTTTGAGAATTACGCCACGAAATTGCGTCCACGCCCCTGGATTACTGGTGAATGCACGAATTTTGCGTTCGATGATTTCTGCGCTCTGATTCCAATCAATCTCTGCCTCATCTTTACTTAACTTCAGCGCGCGAGTGGAAAGTGAGTCATCCTGCGGAGTGGGTCGCACGCCAGTATGCATAGCATCCAAAGATTCCACGATTGCCTCTGGTCCTAGCTGTGCCAACTCGGTGAGCAGGGCATCACTTGTAATATCGGGATCCAGTGCAAAGCGTTTCTGAATATATATAGGGCCGGTATCCATTCCGCGATCTAAGGCAAATACAGTCACACCAGAGATTGCATCCCCTGACTCAATCGCTCTCTGCACGGGAGCAGCTCCGCGCCAGCGAGGTAGCAGTGAGAAGTGAAGATTGAGCGATCCCATTCTCGGCGTAGAAAAAACTTCCTCAGCCAAGATAACCCCGTAACCAATCGTGATTAAGACATCAAGTGATGTCAGCAAAGCTTGAGTCTGGGTACTGGATTCGGGCTTATGACAGGTAACTCCATTTTCACGACACCACACCGATACTTCAGATTCTGACAGCGCTCTGCCTCTTCCCGCAGGACGATCGGGTTGGGTGATAACGAAGTCAAGCGCATGTTCTGATTTCAATAGCGCATCAAGAGTTGGTATTGCGACGCTCGGTGTTGCGGCAACTGCAATTATCAACTATAGACCTTTACCAAATGGACTATGAGGTGAAACTTTAATACTTGGAGTTCTACCATCTTGGTTTGCTAAGCCAAACCACTCAGACTCTCTGATCTCCTTCATGGCCAATTTTCTATCTTCATCTGAAAGTCGATCGATAAAGAGAATTCCATTCAGGTGATCTGTTTCATGTTGTAAGGCGCGAGCAAGTAGTTCGGTGCCTTCAATTGTTACCGGCTCTCCATGCATGGTGAAACCTCTTGCCACTGCGCGAAACGCTCGGGGGGTGGGATAGAGCAATTCTGGAAAACTTAAACACCCCTCTTCACCTTCTTGAATCTCTGCACTTAATTCAAGTGTTGGGTTTACTAAGTGACCAAGAGCCTCATCGACATCCCAAACAAATACACGAAGAGGTACGCCAATCTGAGGAGCTGCTAGACCAGCACCCGGAGCATCTAACATTGTTTCAGTCAGGTCCTTCACCAATGTTCGTAGCTCCTTGTCGAAGTCCACGACTTCATTTGCGGGAGTGACCAATACCGGATCCCCGAAATGACGAATTACTTGAATGGACATGGACCAATCTTACCTATCGCGAGAGTGAATATGGATCTATGCGAATCGAGACCAAGCTCTTCTTCGAAGCGCTCCTGCGACGTTGAAACTCGTGAATAAGGGAGACCAAGTTTCTCCCATCTTCGATGGGTGCAAGAAGAAGAATGCGATGCTCACCATTTTTTAGCACGGAGGGACCTAAGAGCCTGGTCTTTTCTGGAAGTCGATTCTCTTCCCGCGATTTCTCAAGCCCTCTCAGCAGTGCTGCAGATTCACCTTTATCTACATCCATGGTGATTGCTCGAACAAAAGGAGGTAAAGCGACTTCACTGCGTTCTCGCAATTCTGCTCTGGAGAGGAGTGATGGTTTCCAGGCCGCAACGGATCCAATAATGGGATTGGCGTGTGCAAGAATAAATATCGCGACACCCTTCGGATTAAGAAGTGCACAATTACTAAAGAAAATCTCTCTGGATCTTTCTTGAGCACGCAGATCGGATTGAGTAAGAAGTTGTTCTGCTTCCAGGATTACCACTGCCGCATAGCCATTTTTCATACGCGGTGCTGAACCTGGTGTCGATACGATTATTCCAGCCTCGATTTGTCCATCTTCTAATATCTTTTCGCCCTCAGATTGATGTATTGCAATACCTGGAAATGCCATGCCGATCTCTTGGGTAAAGCGCGCACTGCCTCTGCTCATCAGAAACGGTCGATCTGATTGACACCATGCACATCGCCAGTCGGTGAGGGAAATTTCGCAGAGTGAACAGTTAATTGGTTGTGAGGAACTTTGTTTCTCTAGTCGTCCGCCGCAGGTACACAGTGCAACATTGCGACACTTTGAACAGGTAATTGCTTGTGCATACCCCTTACGTGGGGCGATAAAGAGCACCGGACCGTTCTTTAACGCAGCACGAATCTCGCCAATACTTCTTCCTGGGAGTAATTCAGAAAATTCTTGCTGAAAACTTTTCACAGTGACTCGACCTTTAGCTGGCTTGAAATCTAACTCCCCATCTTCAATCATGAGTGAACATTCTGAGCTCGGGGAATATCCTGCAAGAAAGAGTTGTACATCTTCCTTACTTGACCTCAGAATCGCAACATCCCTCGCATTCCAACCTGGAGTTCGCACTTCATATAGATTTTCTGATCCTTCATCGACAACAACTATCGCTATCAGATCTGGAATATCGGCGAAGATTGCACTGCGCGTTCCAAGTACAACTCTTTTTCCTCCTGCTCTGGCACGTAAGAAATTTCTATATCTGCTCGCTCGATCAAGTGCGGAATCCAAGATTATTGACTCTGGCATCTTCTGGGAAAATCTTGCAATGGCGCGACCATCAGGAACAATCACCAAAACTGAGCCACCAGAGAGTAATCCTTGAATAAATCTCGATAGTTGCTCGTTGGGGTCTTCATATGGAGGAAACTGCAGATATTGCCTCAGGCTCTTGTTTTTTTGGGTAGGCACATCAGGAAAAATCCATTGCTCTTTATCCACACTAGCGACTTTCGCAGGAATGGCAGAACGCAAGATGTCATAGGGATGGGCGGCCCAACGTTGCGCGACTGCATCTATCAGCGCCAATGACTTCTCTGATGCAACCGGTATCGCAGATAAAACCTTTGATATCACTTTCAATCTCACACTATGACTTGCGGAGATTCGGTTGAGCACAATAGCTTCAACAGCTCTGCCATTAAAAGGGACTTCAATGCGGATTCCAACTTGAATTAGTGAGTCGAACTCTTCTGGAATCAAGTAATCGAAGAGCGAATCTAAATGAAATACCCCGTTATCAACCCACACTTGTGCAACAGGTAAAGAACTAGTTGATGCCTGACGCTCTTTAAGAACTACTTCAGATTTCAGACGGAGTGGCCGCACAAGTGCCACTTTAAACGCTTAAATCTATTTAACAGCCGCCTGCAACTGCGATACGCGATTTGTTGCTTCCCAAGTAAAGTTTGGAAGCTCGCGACCGAAGTGGCCATAGGCTGCTGTTTGACGGTAGATAGGACGCTTGAGATTGAGATCGCGGATGATTGCAGCCGGTCTGAGATCGAATACTGATGTCACAGCATCCTGAATCTTCTGTTCCGCAACTGTGTGAGTTCCAAAAGTCTCAACAAAAACGCCCACTGGTTGCGCCTTACCGATTGCGTAAGCGACTTGAACTTCGCAGCGACGGGCTAATCCAGCCGCAACAACATTCTTGGCAACCCATCGCATTGCATATGCTGCAGATCTATCTACCTTCGATGGATCCTTGCCTGAGAAAGCTCCTCCGCCGTGACGAGCCATTCCACCGTAAGTATCTACAATAATTTTGCGACCGGTAAGACCAGCATCTCCCATAGGTCCACCGATAACAAAGCGACCAGTTGGATTTATGAGCGTACGCAAATCTTTACGAGGTAAATCAATTTTCGCCAAAACTGGATCAATGACAAATTTGATGATCTCGGGGGTCAATTGCTTAGCCACATCTACTTCTTCTGCGTGCTGGCTTGAAATAACCACAGTGTCGAGCGCTATTGCTTTATCGCCATCGTATTCAATGGTGACTTGAGTCTTTCCATCTGGACGCAGGTATGGCAGTTGACCCGACTTACGAACTGCAGAAAGTTGTTGAGCTAATTCATGCGCCAACCAAATCGGAAGCGGCATCAATTCTTTTGTATCATCGCAGGCATAACCGAACATAAGTCCCTGATCGCCAGCTCCTTGAAGATCGAGCGGGTCGATAGCTGATGCAACTCGATGTTCAAATGCATCGTTGACGCCTTGTGCAATATCTGGTGACTGTTGTCCGATAGAAATCGAGACTCCACAGCTATTTCCATCAAATCCTTTAACAGATGAGTCATAACCAATACCGATAACTGTGTCACGAACGATACCCATGACATCGGCATAACCACTGGTGGTTACTTCGCCAGCTACGTGAACCTGACCAGTTGTGATGAGCGTTTCAACAGCTACGCGACTTGCTGGATCTTGTTCCAATAGCGAATCGAGAATGGCATCCGAGATTTGATCTGCAATCTTATCTGGATGACCTTCGGTCACTGACTCTGAGGTAAATAGGCGTTTTGACATTGGCTTAACCTAACTTAAGAAGGGCTTGGTCGAGAAGTTGATTGGCTAGCGTGTCTTTGGTGGTCTTAGCCACTTTTACGCTCGCGCAATCCTTGATGAAAATCTCACCATATGTTGTCTCGCTATTAAAGATATCACCATGCGAGATGTCATTGAGATAAAGAATATCTGCACCCTTTGATGAGAGCTTTGCTTCAGCAGCTGCCACATCGTGTGAACCTTCCGCTGCAAATGCGATCACCACTTGATGCGACTTATTTGCAAGAATTGTTTTAAGCAAATCTGGGTTCTCCACCAAATTAATAGAACCATAATCTGATTTCCTGATTTTGCCTACGACGACAGATTCTGGCCGAGCATCTGCTACGGCTGCTGCCATTACCAACACATCACATTGCTCAAATTCCTTGGTGAGTACATCCAACATCTCTTGAGCGGATTGCACATGCACAGTAGTTACTCCATCAATATCGCTTAAATTTGTATTGGCTGCGATCAAAGTCACTGTAGCGCCCCTACGAAGTGCACTGCGTGCGACAGCGAATCCTTGTTTTCCGGATGACTGATTACCGATAAAACGCACCGAGTCGATGGGTTCACGAGTTCCACCTGCGGTGATAAGAATCTTCTTACCCAACAAATCAAAGGTTCGATCTGAAATTTCAGATAGTGCCTGAAGAATTGTTGCCGTCTCTGGGAAGCGACCTTGGCCAACATCTCCACTAGTGAGGGCTCCGATTTCAGGATCGAGAACGATAAAACCTCGGGTGCGTAAGGTTTCAACATTTGCAAGAGTTGCTGGGTCATTCCACATCTGAGGGTGCATCGCGGGAACAACCAAAATTGGAACGTCGGCTGCAAGTACAACATTGGTCAGTAGATCATCGGCGCGACCTGCAGCTATGCGCGCAATCAGATCTGCCGTAGCTGGTGCGATGATGATGAAATCAGCTTTCTTTGCCAGTGAAACATGGCGAACTTCTTCCACATTCTCAAAGACATCCGCAGTAACCGCTCGGCCAGATAGGGCTTCCCATGTGGCTTTCCCAACAAAATTCAAACTCGATGGCGTAGGAACAACGGTTACAGCAAAACCGTGATCTTGGAGTCTGCGCAATAAATCGCACGATTTATATGCGGCAATGCCGCCGCCAACCCCGAGGATTACTTCGCGGTTGAAACCTTGCATGGAAATCTAAAAAGAATTAAGCAGTTGGTTCGAGGTTTTCGATTGTTAAAAGTCCTTCGTTAATTTCACGAAGTGCAATCGACAATGGCTTCTCATGAACGTGTGTATCAACTAGCGGACCAACATATTCCAGGAGGCCTTCACCAAGTTGGGAATAGTACGCATTGATCTGACGTGCGCGCTTTGCTGCGTAGAGAACCAAGCTGTACTTCGATCCAGCCTTATCCAACAACTCATCAATAGGTGGGTTAGTAATACCGTCCATATGTGCGCTCATTGTTGGCTCCTAAATTATTTACATCTGCGTGAAAATACCTTATTAGGTAGTTACGAATTCTATCAGCCTTGCAACCACCTTCTCGACCCGATCATTGACCAGGACCTTGTCAAAGAATGAGGCAGCTGCCATCTCCTCCTGCGCCAGAGCAAGGCGAGCAGCCCTTCTTTCAGGGCTATCTGTCCCTCTGCCTTCTAGGCGAGAAACCAACTCTTCCCAGGTTGGTGGTTCCAGAAAGACCAGGATGGCCTCCGGAACTTTCGCTTTGACTTGTTTTGCTCCTTCAATCTCAATCTCTAATAAAACGTTGTGACCTTCATTGAGTGCTACTTCTACCGGTAGTCGGGGAGTTCCGTAACGATTTCCGGCAAACTCAGCCCACTCAAGAAAATCGCCATTCTTAATTGCCTGATCGAAATCCGAATTTGAATAGAAGTGATAATCAACGCCTTCGGACTCATTGAAGCGAGGAGATCGTGTTGTTGCGGAGATGCTCACTAAAAAAGTTGTCGAACCTCGCAACGCCTTCGCAACAGTACTTTTTCCTACTCCACCAGGACCTGAAAGAACAACGAGTGTGCCGCGAATAACACCTCTAGGGCCTTCAAACTCTTTGAGTAAAGCTCTGAGCTGATGTTTACCGAGTCCTTGCACTCTGCGACTTTCTGAGATCTCGAGCTTCTCTAAGAGCCCCTTTGCTCGTATCTTTCCAACACCGCTCTTACTCTCAATCATTTCAAGTACACGCATCTTTGCGACTGCCTCATCGCTCTTAGCAAGATTTATCACATCGGCAATACTTAATTCACCGCTCTTGATTTTCAATTTAACAACAGCTCTCTGCTGTCTTGATATCTTCGCTTTCTCGAGGGCGCGCGCTCTCTCTTCAGCAGTTAATAACGGCGGGGCTCCCATAGGAGTAATTTACTTTAAAATCTCATCAGCGATGCTGCGAGCCTTTGCGGCCATCGCATCAAAACCTTCGTTCCAAGCATTCGTTATAGGTCTACCAATAACAACATAGGAAGCCCCAGCTGCAATCGCCGCCTGCGGGGTCATTGTTCGTCTCTGATCATCGCTACCAACCTCGGAGAGTGGTCTCACACCAGGAGTAATGATGTGGGGCAACGGCCCGATAGCTGAGCGAATCGCTGCTATTTCTAGCGGCGAACAGACAATCGCTTTCGCTCCCGCATCTACTGACATCTTGGCAAGAGCTACCGCACTCTCCAGCGCTGGATTGACGAAACCAATCTCGAATAGATCCTCCTCTGACAAAGAGGTGAGAATCGTTACCGCTGTTACTTCCGTGTGCGCAAGCACGTTCACAGCTGCCTTCACCATCTCTTTACCACCAGATGCGTGAACAGTCAGGAAGCGAGGTTGCAGAGCGGCAATCGCCTGTGCTGCGCCAGCAACTGTGTGAGGAATATCGTGCAGTTTTAAGTCGAGAAAAATATCTGCATCTGTGATGTTCCGAATTGATTGAACTCCAGCGTGACCGAAGGTGAGAAAAAATTCCAGACCCAACTTGTAAACGCTGACTGATTCCTTAGTCGCATCGATCCAACGTTTTGCAATCTCAAGATCAGGTGTGTCAACTGCTAAGACAATAGGAGCTCTCATATTGAAGCCTCCCGATGGGCGTAACCGACAGCATCTTTGAGAGTCGTAAATCCACGCTGCGCCAAAAGATCACGTAACTCGTTTTGAATCGCAATTGGCGCACTAGGATTTCCAAAACTTGCTGTACCCACCGATACTCCTGACGCGCCAGCAAGTATCAGTTCGAGTGCGTCTCGACCGGAAGCAACACCACCCATTCCTAGAATTGGAATTTGCGGAAGAGCGGCATGAACTTGATAGATGGCGCGAACAGCGATTGGCCGAATAGCCGGACCTGAAAGTCCACCTGTCTTTCCGCCTAAATGCGTCCTCATTGTGTCGATATTGATGACCATTCCAAGAACGGTATTGATGAGCGCAAGTGCGTCGGCGCCTGCATCCACGACACCTTTAGCGATATCCGGTAAATTTGTTACATCTGGCGAAAGCTTTGCAATGATGGGTAATTCGCCTCCAATTGCTTTGCGAACTCCATCTATCACTCTTCGTGACGCATCCGGATCACAAGCGAAAACCATTCCACGATTTTCGACATTTGGACAAGAAATATTTACTTCGACTGCACTTATGCCAGAGACCGAACGCAATTTACGAGCTAACGTTGAATACTCTTCAATCGTTTCGCCGGCAATAGAGACAATTACCCGAGCTTTCTGTTCGAGTAACCAAGGAACATCTGTAGCTAAAAATGCATCAATTCCGGGACCCTGTAAACCAATCGAGTTCAACATTCCAGATGGAGTCTCAGCCATACGTGGTGTGGGACGGCCATGTCGAGGCTTATTCATCACCGATTTCGTGACTACCGCACCAATATCCTTGAGATCAAAGAACTGCGCCAACTCTTTTCCGCTACTCGCGCACCCACTTGCGGTAAATATGGGATGTGGAAACCAGGCGTTACCCAGAGTTGTAGACATATCTACTGGCATCGTCATCATTGGGCCTCCGGAACTTTACCGACAAGGTCCCAACGAACGCGCGAACCATCCATAACAGGTCCATCAATACATGATCGCAACATTGAAGTTGTTCCATCATCATTCTTAACTGGCAGCACGCACGTCATACAGATTCCAACGCCACAGGCCATAGCTTCTTCAACCGCGCACTGATGGATAACATCCGAATCAGCAACTAATTCTGTAATTGCGCGAAGCATCCCCATAGGTCCACACGAATAAACGACATCTATATTTCTTTGGGCGATGATGTCTAATAGTGGCTCAGTAACTCGGCCAGTCTCCCCCATCGAACCATCTTCAGTGTAAATCTTGAGAGAGTTAACGGACCTCTTACCTTCCATTGGAGCATAAATCTTTGAACCGATACTTGCACCTAACAACATATCAACTTTGCATCCGCGACTTTTGAGAACGTCCGCAAGACCAAAAAGTGGCGCCGAACCGTAACCTCCACCAATCAATAGTGCATTGATGGGTTGCGTTGGAATCCCAAAAGCTGTGCCGAGCGGAGCAATAATATCGATTTCTGTTCCTTCAACCTGCGAACATAACCATTTGGACCCTGAACCATGCGGGGCAACGATTAATTCCATCGTTCCACCGTACTGCGAGATATCTGATACACGAGAGATTGCAAAAGCTCTACGGAGAATCATCTTGGAGGAATCGCCTCCGACTTTAATGGCTACAAAATTTCCTGGCTTGCAACTCTTTACCAAATCACCAACATTGAGAAGTAGTTGATGATATGCACCCACGCGTTTATTCGAGACTAAGGTAGCCATTAGCTGAGCTGAGCTCTTATTGATAGTTGCCATTACAACTTCAACCATTCCTGGATTGGGCTCACGCTTAAGTCACCAGCTTGGAGCGCTTTCACTCCTTCTACAGCTGCACTAAACCCCGCCGTGGTGGTGATAATCGGAATAGATCGTTGCACCGACGCGGTTCTAATTGCCCATCCATCAGCTCTCGTTCCGCGTCCGACAGGGGTATTAATCACCAGAGCAATATCTCCATTATTGAGCATTTCAACAATAGTTTTCTCGCCCATAGGTCCGGTGCCTTGCGAATTCTTACGCACAACTACATTCGCAATTCCATGATCTGCGAAGAATTTGGCAGTTCCATCGGTCGCAAGGATTCGAAATCCAAGCGCTGAAAGTTCCCGTGCTGGATTAACCCCGGAATTCTTATCTTTATCTGCCAATGAGATAAAGACCGTCCCTGATTTAGGCAACGGACCAAAAGAACTAATTTGAGATTTTGCGTATGCCTCACCGAATGTTGCAGCTATTCCCATTACTTCACCTGTTGACCGCATCTCTGGCCCGAGCACGGCATCGACTCCACGACCATCACGACGTCGAAATCTATTCCACGGCAGAACTGCTTCTTTAACGCTAATTCCCTTAGCGATCGCATCTCCTGTGTTTGGAAGCATACTTAGTTCGCGAAGTTCCTGGATTGTTGCACCCAATGAAATACGAGCCGCTGCTTTCGCGAGTGGAACACCGGTTGCTTTACTGACAAAAGGGACAGTTCGCGAAGCTCGCGGATTGGCTTCCAATACATAGAGAATCTTCTCCGCCATTGCGAATTGAATATTGATGAGCCCGCGAACTCCAACACCTTGGGCTATCTTTAAGGTCGCTTCACGTATCGCAGTGCGCTGCTCTTGTAAAATCGTCATCGCTGGAAGCACGCAAGCGCTATCACCTGAGTGAATACCCGCCTCTTCAATATGCTCCATGATTCCACCAAGAAATAACTCTGTGCCGTCGTAGAGCGCATCAACATCAAGTTCAATTGCAGAGTCTAAGAATCGATCCACGAGAACAGGATGATCGGGAGTGATATCAGTTGCTCGCGAAATAAATCCCGCAAGTGATTCATCGTCATAAACAATCTCCATGCCTCGACCACCTAAAACAAAACTTGGTCTGACTAAGACTGGATATCCAATTCGCTGAGCAATTGCGAGAGCTTCCATCTGCGAGGCCGCCATTCCAAACTCTGGCGCCGTCAAACCTTGATCAGCTAAGACTTGACCGAAAGCCCCGCGCTCTTCTGCGAGATTGATGGCATCAGGACTTGTTCCAAGGATTGTCACACCAGCATCTTTTAGACCTGCTGCGAGCCCTAGCGGTGTCTGACCACCTAACTGGGTGATGACGCCCAGTACAGGTCCTGCGATCGTTTCTGCTTGAACAACTTCCAAAACATCTTCCAAAGTAAGTGGCTCAAAATAGAGACGATCGCTGGTGTCATAGTCCGTTGAGACGGTTTCGGGATTGCAATTAATCATAATCGTCTCATATCCCGCTTCGCGCAATGTAAATGATGCGTGAACACAGGAGTAATCGAATTCAATACCTTGCCCAATTCTATTCGGACCACTTCCCAAAATAATGACGGCAGGTTTAGTGCGCGGACGCACTTCTGTCTCTTCTTCATAGCTTGAATAATGATAAGGAGTAAACGCCTCGTACTCAGCAGCACAAGTGTCAACAGTTTTATACACTGGACGAATATTTAGATGATGTCGCGCCTTGCGAACTTCCTCTTCACTTATTGAACGCAACCGAGAGATTTGCAGGTCTGAAAAGCCCATGCTCTTTGCGCTGCGCAGAATCTCCTGGTTCAGTTCTCCTGGAAGTGCAATTTCTTTAGCTGTTTCATTGATGATTTCAATCTGACGTAAGTACCACCGGTCAATTTTTGTTGCCGCATACACTTGCTCCATGGTTGCACCTGACCACATGGCCAATTGCACTTGCTGGAGGCGATACTCAGTTGGAATCTTCATGGATTCCAACAAAGTGGCCTTACGCTCATCAGAGATTTCCTTAGGGAAGGTAAAGATGGCTTCCTTGCGCTCTAAAGACCGCAGCGCCTTCATCAACGCTTCTGGGAAAGATCTGCCTATTGCCATTGCTTCTCCGACGCTCTTCATCGTCGTTGTTAAACGAGGATCAGCATCCTGGAACTTCTCGAAAGCAAAACGTGGCATCTTCACAACAATGTAATCCAGCGTTGGCTCAAATGAAGCTGGCGTCACTTGTGTGATGTCATTCTTAATCTCATCGAGTGTGTAACCAATGGCTAATTTCGTAGCAATCTTTGCAATCGGAAAACCTGTCGCCTTTGATGCCAGAGCGCTCGACCGAGAAACACGTGGATTCATCTCAATGACGATGATGCGCCCATTATCTGGATTGACTGCAAATTGAATATTGCATCCACCAGTGTCGACACCAACTTCCCGAATGATATCTATCGAGAGATCGCGCAATTTCTGAAATTCAACATCGGTCAAAGTCAGCGCTGGTGCAACTGTTATTGAATCACCAGTGTGTACTCCCATAGGATCAATATTTTCGATACTGCAGACGATAACCACGTTATCGGATTTATCTCGCATGACCTCGAGTTCATACTCTTTCCACCCGATGATAGATTCTTCGATAAGTACTTCTGAGGTCGGGCTGTGACGTAAACCGGCTCCTGCTATGAGACGCAAATTCTCTTCGTCGAAAGCAATACCTGAACCAAGTCCACCCATCGTAAAGGATGGTCGAATCACTACTGGATAGTGCAGTTGTTCGGCAGCAAGAAGCACGTCTTCTATTGTGTGGCAGACTCTTGAACGCGCTGACTCTCCCCCAACCTTTTCAACAATTGCCCTAAATAACTCTCTATTTTCACCACGTTCAATGGCGGCAACATCTGCGCCAATAAGTCGCACGTTGTACTTAGCCAACGTTCCTGCTTCGAATAATCCGATTGCAGCATTGAGGGCGGTTTGTCCGCCCAGCGTTGCAAGAACAGCATCTGGACGTTCTTTCGCGATAATGCGTTCAATAAATTCGGGTGTTATAGGTTCAATATAGGTAGCGTCTGCAAACTCCGGATCAGTCATAATCGTTGCTGGATTTGAATTCACCAGAATTACTCGAATACCTTCAGCTCGTAACACCCGGCACGCTTGAGTTCCTGAATAATCAAATTCGCATGCTTGACCGATAACAATCGGACCTGAACCAATAACCAATACGCTCTTAATTGTTGTATCGCGTGCCATTATCGGGCCACCACCGGTCTTGGATATTTCTGCATAAGTTCAACGAATTGATCAAAGAGATAAGCGGAATCATGTGGTCCCGCAGCGGCCTCGGGATGGTACTGAACGCTAAATGCGCCCCTATGAAGTAATTCGATACCTTCAACAACATCGTCGTTGAGACAGATATGTGTTACTTGACCTGGACCGAAAACTGTCGTGAAGCCAGCATCTATTGGAGCCTTGAGTGCAAAACCATGGTTATGAGAAGTGATTTCAACTTTTCCATTTCGCTTATCCAAAACAGGTTGATTGATTCCACGATGACCAAACTGCAATTTGTACGTTTCAAAGCCCAATGCGCGGCCTAAAATCTGATGCCCAAAACAAATTCCAAAGGTTGGAATTTCAAGCATTAGAATCTCTCGTACCAGTTCTATCGTCTGCGTCATGGTGGAGGGATCGCCTGGGCCATTAGAAAGAAAGACTCCATCAGGTTTGATTGCCTCTATTTCAGCCAGTGTGGCGTTATAGGGAAGAACATGCACTTCAATCCCGCGCTCAGCCATCGCCCGCGGAGTAGCTCCCTTGATTCCGAGATCGATAGCTGCAACGACAAAACGTTTGGTTCCGATTGCAGGAACCACATATTTTTTCTTAGTGGAAACATCATCCGAAAGATAAGCACCTGTCATCAGAGCTTGTTTGCGAACCTCGACCACCATCTCTTCACGGGTCAAATCTGTACCAGAGAATATGCCAACACGCATCGCGCCCCGATCGCGCAGGTGGCGAGTAATCGCACGGGTATCGACGCCCTGAATACCTACTATGCCTTGATCTATAAGTTCGGATTCCAAATCTTTTTCGCTGCGCCAATTACTGGTTAGTGTCGAGGGATTTCTGACTACAAATCCTGCCACCCAATATTTACTCGACTCGTTGTCAGCTGTGTTCACACCTGTATTACCAATATGCGGAGCGGTCATAACCACAACTTGCTTATGGTAGGAAGGATCTGTCAAAGTTTCCTGATAGCCAGTCATACCAGTTTGGAAAACTGCTTCACCGAAAGTTTTGCCAATAGCAGCCCAAGATTTTCCCTCGAAGATTCTGCCATCATCTAAAACAAAGAATGCCTTACCCATTACGCACCTGCCCGATAGGTAAGTACACCGTTGTAGAAAGTTGCTCCCACGACGCCCGGCAACTCCGTTCCATGGAAGGGAGTATTACGACTCTTAGATGCAACCAGGTCCCTATCTACTCGGTAGGTTGCCGTTGGATTTATCACAGTTACGTGCCCCGGATTTCCTACTGAAATATCTTTCCCATGATTCACGTAACGACCGATAGCAGCCGGTGTTGCGCTCATTCGGGTGGCAATCGTTGACCAATCGGTCAGTCCACTTTGAATCATCGTGAGGTTAACAATTGAAAGCGCAGTCTCAAGTCCAAGCATTCCAAAGGAAGCTTCCTGCCATTCGCACTCTTTCGTCTCTGTCGCATGCGGGGCATGATCCGTTGCCACGATATCAATCGTTCCATCAGCTAGCGCCTCGCGAAGAGCCATGACATCTTTCTCG
>Ga0214921_10002502_pt1 | contig 29758 bp, 25 predicted proteins | sample LL1505_MetaG_FD_177992 | JGI IMG/M metagenome (GOLD analysis project Ga0214921, IMG submission 177992) | Freshwater microbial communities from Lake Lanier, Atlanta, Georgia, United States - LL-1505 | ecosystem: Environmental > Aquatic > Freshwater > Lake | place: USA: Georgia | collected...
ATCGATGTTGCCTCGGAGAAAAAACGCTTGGCAGGTGAGCGTGACCGAGTGACGAAGGTACTCGCCGGATTAAAGGGCAAACTTGAAAATCCAAACTTTGCAGATCGCGCGCCAGAAGATGTCGTGCAGCAAACTAAAGAGCAGCTTTCCAATATGACAAGCCAGCTTAAAAGTTTAGAGCAAAACCTAGAGGCCCTGAGCTAGAGGCATTGTGCTAGAGGCAGTGAGCTAGAGACACTGTGCTAGAGGCAGTGAGCTAAACGCTCAATGCCCTCTTTCAGTAACTCTTCAGGAATATTTAGCGCTGGCGTCAACGACAATATTGAGCCTGCATGGCCCGATGGAAGAACAATCACGCCTTTAGATCTTAGTGAGTCCATGAGTTTGGCCGCCATGCCCGCTTCACTAAATTCTACCCCGACCATGAGACCCTCACCGCGAATCTCGCAAACTCGCGAGTCCGCCGCTAACTTTTCTTTGAGCCAAAGCCTGGCCTTGTCACCTAGAACCTGCGCACGATGAGCGAGTCCTAGGCGAGAGATCTCATTTAAAGTATGTCGTCCCACCGCTGCAGAAAAAGGATGGCCAAAAAATGTCCCGGTGTGTAATGCCTCGCCGGTGCTTTCAGGCCACGCATTCATAATTTCTTTTTTTGCAAAACACGCTGAGATCGGAAATCCACCGCCGATGGCCTTACCAAAGCAGGAGATATCTGCATCCACCTCTTGGGCACTAGAAATTTTACCGATTCGACCGAATCCGGTGAATACCTCATCAAGAATCAATAGACCACCGTGCTGATGGGCTATTTCTGCGAGCGAAGCCAGCCAGCCCGAGGCTGGAATTTTCACACCCGCACGCCCTTGCACAGGTTCAGCGACGATTGCCGCAAGACCACAGTTTTCAAAACACTTTAAAGCCTGAGTGATTTTCTCTTTGGAAGCTCCATATGGAAGCCTTATCACTTGGTTCTCTGCCAACCACGGCTTAAATGGTCCTCTAAAATCCTCTCGTGACGTGAGCGGTAAGACGCCTAGGTCCAAGCCATGATAGGCCTCTTCGAAAACAAGAAATCCCGAATGCTTGGTCGCAAGCATGGCTGTCTTAAGTGCAATTTCGATCGCCTGACCACCGCCCAGTGCCAAAGCACCAAGCTCATATTTCTGCGGTAGCATCGACTTCAGAGTTTCAAGAAAAAGTATTTTTTCTTCTGATGGATAAACATCACCCATGGCATGTTCAACGAGAGGCTGCTCTTTCTGATACTGAGACGTGACCTCCATGAGTGCGGAACTCGCATGACCAAGAGGCAAAGCGCCAAAGCCAGCACACAAATCAATGTATTCCTTACCTTCCACATCCCAAACCAATGAACCTTTCGCCTTAGCAAATACTAGCTCATCATTTCGTGGGCGATAGGTGCTATCGCGACACTCCACTGCTTTTAATCTTTTAAGATATCCGGCATTGGTTGACATGAATTAGACCCCTTTTGCGCGAGGGTGCCAGATGTACTTGTGCTGCTGCAGATTAAGTCTGGCCTCAACATGATCAGCTACCATCCACTCAGCAAGTTGCATTGGTTGCAGAAGGCCAAAAGCTGGACTGAATAAAATTTTGAAGCGGTTCAGGCTGTGCGAGGCGATGACTTGCTTGGCCCATTCATAGTCCTCGCGATGAGATAGTACAAATTTGATTTCATCCGTTGATTTCAAAAAATCAATATTCTGCCAAAGGTTTCTCTCATGCATCTGGCTGCCCGGACATTTGATGTCCATGATGACGTGGACGCGGGGGTCAAGAGCACTAATGTCTTCTGAACCGCCGGTTTCAATTAACACTTTATACCCAAGATCACAGAGCCGCCGAGCCAATGGGATGCAATTTTTTTGAGCTAGCGGTTCCCCGCCCGTCAGTTCGACGAGCTCAATCCCATGGCTAGCCACTTTCTCGCAAATGACGTCTAGACTCATCTCCGCGCCGCCAGAAAAGCTGTAGACGGTATCGCACCATTTACAGCGCAGTGGGCACCCCGTGAGACGAACAAACACACAAGGAATGCCGGCATAGGAAGACTCACCTTGAATTGAGGCATATATCTCTGTAATGATTAGTGTGTCTGTCATAAATGTTCCCCTGCTGATGCGCCTTATAGATGAGGAGTTGTCGTTTGTCCACCAACCTTCCAAGGACTAATTTAAAGCTCATTTTCGACTACGGTCGTGAGGCGCTGGGCAATCGGCGTAAAGACCTGTTTTTAATAGCATTAACATTCCTGGCACTTCCTCAAATAGCGCTGCTTGTCGTGTGGGGGCAAGCCTCCACGGATGCCGTGGCCATCATGGACTCATTGCGCGAAAAGTCGTCTCTGCAGATCATCGAAGACGTATTTAGCTCTGTCTCAGCGCAGGTTTTTGCCTGGACAGCCCTGGCAACAATCTTAGGGCTAGTGGGTGTGCTGGCATTAGCGAGGACCTGCGTCGATTATTTTGAAAGTCGACCTGCCACCATTGGAAATGTTAGTGCGCGGGCAGCGCGTGTCCTGTTAACCAAAGGTTTTGGAAGCGCCTTTTTACTCGCTCTCATGATGCCGATACTGACCGTTCTCCCGCTTCTTCGCGCTGTGGCCATATCCCTTCTCGTCATGCTGCCTATCACCTTGGTGACGTCACCCAATGGCGGCTTTAAAACAACCTGGGATTCAATTTTTTTGAAGTACGCAACCAAGACCCCCTACGGGCGTTGGCCGACTTTTATAAACGTATTAACCGTCACAGGCCTCTTCCTAACTGCGCTTTTCGGCATCGGTCTACTGCTCGACATGGCCAGCGTTCTCGATACCATCACGGAATTAAACGACCAGATACTTGGACGCGAAATCAAATTTAGCGGAGTAAAAATAGGACTCGGGAATCTGATCTCTGAGAGCTTATATATTATTTGGGAATCAACCTGGATCGCGCTACTCTGCCCATTTACTGCCGCGACTTATCACTTAGTCACTCTGCCCCAAGATCATGTTCATTTTGAAACCAAAGCTTAACTGTAGCTTGTTACTGTAGCTTGTTACTGTAGCTCTAAATTATAGATTTAACCTTGACTACGCTCAAGACGGGCCGTGAGGGCTGGCGTCTGCTCAGTCATTGGCTCAACAAGATGATCGCCAAGAATGTTTCTGACAACGTCATGGAAATTATTCTTTAATTCGCGAGCCACTTGCGTGGCTGATGATATTTTTGGCTCGGCAGTCATCAGACTCGTCAGAAAGTCTCCATGGCTGCGACCATGCCGATAATCGGGCTCCTTCGTGGGATGCCTTAAAACTCGGCTCACCAACTCTCGGTCCAGGTCGACCAATAAGCTAGCCTGATACAGTAAATAATTGCGGCTACGAAACAGCGACGTTCCGGCAATTTTTTTATCTCCCATCGTGATGTCACTAATGCCTGCTTGAGATAGATCATTTAAATTTGGCCACGCCACGCCAAGAGAGTCGATCACCGCCTGATTGATCAAGCTAAAATATAGGGTGTTTTGAAACTGTTCTTTTACCCAGCAACCAAGACTTACCACAACACAACCCGGGTAAAGCACCACCGTCCCGCCCCCACCATAGCGGCGCATGACCGAAATACTTCCTTCCTGGCATGCCTCAAGATTCACTTCAAGAGCTTCATCATTTCCACTGCCTAGGACCACGCACGTGGTTTGCGGAACGAAAATCTCTGCGTGCAGCATCTTGTGAAATTGCTTTAAAATTTGGTCATCAATCCACATAGTTTAGGGCCCAGGCACTAGTGGAACTTGCAAACCCATCATAGGGCCGAGGGTCCTAACCATCCAAAGTGCAGCGTTAAAATAGATTACAATACCTGCCACATCCACCAATGATGCGATGAAAGGTGACGAACTAACTGCCGGGTCCAACTTAAGCCTTTTAATTCCAAACGGCATGACAGCCCCCACCACAGACCCAAATAGCACCACACCAACAAGCGACGATCCAACAATCATGGCCACGAGGATATTATGTTCCCAAGTCCATGCTCGCAAAAAGCCGATTGTGCCCAAAATAATGCCGAGGCCGAGGCCCATCATAATTTCACGACCAAATACACGCCACCAATCCGCTAATTCCATTTCTCGGACCGCAAGTCCACGAATGACGAGTGAAGACGCCTGACTACCAGAGTTACCGCCTGAACTTATGACGAGAGGCACAAAGTAAACAAGATATCGCATCTCTGCGATAGCCTCATCGTAATGACGAAGCGCTGTTCCAGTAAACAACTCGCTAATAAACAATGCACACAACCAGCCAGCGCGTTTTCTTAAAAGAACAAACCCAGGAGTTTCAAAGTAGCTGTCTTCCAATGTCGCCGTACCACCGAACTGCTGGATGTCTTCCGTTGCTTCATCTTCGGCAATATCAAAAACGTCATCTGCAGTGAGCACCCCAACCAAAACCCCATCGGCATCTACAACCGGGCTAAAAGCTTTGTCATATTTTCTGAAAAAATCAACGGCCACACTCTTGTCGTCTGTCACGCTGAGGGCCACGGTTGCGGTATCCATGATTTGCTCAAGGGTGAGAGACGGCGGGTCTGCGAGAATTAAACTTGCCAGACTCACCTCGCCTTTGTATTTGCCCGCAGGATCTATGACGAACAAGAAACTATGCAGTTCATCGGCATCGCGTACCGTCCACCGAATAAATTCTAGTGCATCTGAAACTTTCAGCTCTCCGCGCACCGCTATAAACTCAGGGTGCATCAAGCGGCCGACGGAATCCTCTTCGTAACTTAGCAGCTGCCAAGCCATGCTGCGTTCTTCCGGAGATAGCTTTAGTAAGATCTGCGAACGGATTTCAAACGGCAAATCTTCAAGAAGCCGCGTCCGGTCATCTGGCTCCATGTCATTGACCAAAGTCGAGACCACGGCTTCCGGCAAAGACTGAAGTAGCTCTTCCTGGCGCTCAAATGGAACATACGCAAATACTTGCGCACGTCGCACGCGGGGAATCAGCCTAAATAACACGACCAATTCATTTATCGGCAGCTCAGATAATCTCTCACCAATGTCGGCAGGTTCGGCTGTTTTTAAGACCGGGCGAATGGATTTGTAGTTCTTTGACGTAAGCCAAAGTTCGAACTCTTGCGGAAGGGATGACTGTTTCGTCTCAGTCATGGGCGACAACACCTGCTGATCAATTTACTGGTTGCATCTGTAACTGGTTACACATGTCACTGCTTACACATGGCCTTTAAAGCCTCAAATCCATTGCCGGTGTTTTCGGATATTTTCTCCAAAGCCTTTAGGAAGTTACCTGCTTTAGCATCAGCCTCTTTGGCTCTGTAGCATTTAGAGGCCTCCGAAAAAGCCAAAGTGTCGGGCGAATAAAGTGCGGCGGCCAAAATACGCGCATTATTCCAAGTCGTAGACCCCACGTAATCGACAAGCTTAAATGGGGGTTTTTTCGAAATAGCCAAAGCGATCACTTTATTCTTTTCCTCAATACGCCGCGGATTTGGCTGATCTTTACTTGACGCCAGGCTGCGCTCAAGATTTTGTCTCAATTCTTTGAGCCAACCTTTAAATAATTCATAATCTTTGGCAGCCATTTTAAAATCTACTAAATCCGCATTGCGATTTTGCGCATTAAAAAAATCATCAGTTAGCCACCCAGCCATGAACTCCGCTAAGTTTTCATTGAATTCAACGCCGTCTTTTAGCCAGAGGGTGCGATGTGTCAATTCGTGAAAATAAAGGTGCGCAAGTTCTGCGTCAGACCGACGAAGCATGCTCGAGTAGACTGGATCGGCAAACCAACCTAAGCTTGAATACGCGGTGACCGCCCCACGATGAATTTCATACCCCTTTTCCTCTAAGTTTTTTGCCTCAATATCTCGATCGGACTGATCAAAAAAACCCAAATAGGGAACACTCCCGAGAAATGGAAACCACCAGGTTTTCAATTTAATCTCAGTCGGCATTGCTGCCTGGACAGTATAGGAAACCGCCTCGCCACGAAGTCTAATAAATTTTTGGTAGGCTGAGCCAACATTTAACTTTTGTTCTTTTGCAAACAACAACACATTCTGAGTCAGTTTGAGTTTCGTTTTTTCTCGGTCAGATGTTTTTGTATCGTTTAACGCTTGGTCGATGGGCTCTCTACTAGCTAGCAATTCAAGCTGTTTGTAGCCTTGTTTTGTAAGATAGCAGGACGAACAAAAAAAACTAAAGCAGGCAAGTAGCAAAGTCTTCCGCATCAGACCTTAACCAATCCTATTTCGATCGGCTGTCCGTCGACATCACTGACCACGCAAGCTGCCATCTTGACGGCTTGGACGAAATCTATCTCCTGGCCCAAGGTCTCGCCTGTGATGTAGTCTTTGTGGGCTAGAATTGCTGATTTTAATTGCCCGTCACAAGCAAAGCTAAGCCTAATGCGGTCAGCCACATTCAATCCTGATTCTTTTCTTAGATTTTGAACCCGACTAACAACTTCCCTGGCATAACCTTCAAATAGTAAATTTTCAGTGACCTTAGTATCCAAAAGAACCGTGACACCCGCCTCGGTGGCAATCAATCGATCATCTTTGGGACCGCGCTCAATAAACAAATCCTCTAAATTGAGTTGGTGACCAGCGACTGTGGCTGTGCCTATCTTTTCTGCCGATGCAAGAAACACCGCCACCTGAGCTGGATCTTTTGACATCTCTTCAAATGCCAACCTGACTTGGCTTAAAGCGCCGCCTAATTTTTTACCCAATGTTTTAAGATTTGGCTTCACGCTCAGGCACAAAAATCGCGCTTCATCGGTTGAAAACTCGATGGATTTGACATTGAGTTCATCTTGAATAATGTTGCGGCCGTTATCTATCGCTCGCTTGTCGCGCTCATTGCGAGTGATGACAAGGAGAGAAGGCAATGGCTGTCTTGTCTTTATTTGATGTTTTGCTCGAAGCGAGCGACCCAACTCGGTAGCGCGACGTACGAGCGCCATGTTTTCTTCCAATTCTCGGTCAATAGCTTTAGGATCAGCTAAACGTATATCTGTCAAATGCACGGACTCAGCAACGCCCGTCATGCCTTCTGTCAGGTTGCGATAAACTCGGTCTGACACAAAGGGTGCAAAAGGCGCAAATATTTTAGAGAATTCAACTAAAACGTAATAAAGAGTTTCATACGCTGAAACTTGCTCTTTCCCCAATCCCGAGCTCGAGTCGTCTGTTTTGCCCCAAAATCGTCTGCGACTTAAGCGTATATACCAGTTTGTCAGCTCATCGATAAAACCAAGCAAAACCGGAACAACGGCATAAAGGTGATAATTCTCCATGTGAGCATGAACGGCTTCGATCATCGAATGAAGCCTACTGATGATCCAACGATCCATTTCTACATCAGTTTTTGGCTCATGGCCTGTTGCTAATGCGGTATGTGGCTTCCATTTGTCCGCCTCGGCGTAGGTGGTCAAGAAACTTTGGGCATTCCATAGTGGAAGAATTACGGCTCGAATAGTCTCAATGACACCCTTGTCAGAGAAAATAAGATCTTCGCCCCGCAAGATCGGAGAGTTAATCATATAAAGACGGGCAGCATCGGCTCCGTATTTATCGAGCAAAACGTCCGGCGGCGTATAATTGCGATGTCTTTTGGACATTTTTTTGCCTGTTTCGTCACAGATGATGCCATTGACGACAACATTTTTAAATGCGGGACGGTCAAATAGCGCTGTCGACAGCACCGAAAGGGTGTAGAACCATCCTCTCGTCTGATCTAAACCCTCTGCGATAAAATCCGCGGGAAATATTTTTTCCAGCCGATCTTTATTTTCGAAAGGATAATGCAACTGCGCGTATGGCATGCTTCCTGATTCAAACCAACAATCAAACACCTCCGTCACGCGCTTCATCTCTCCTTGGCACTGAGAGCACTTAAACTTAATGTCATCCACAAAGTGCTTATGAAGGTCATCTAGTTTTCGACCGGATTTTTTTTCAAGTTCAGCCGCACTTCCAAAGACTTCAATGTGATCATCATTCTGACTGCACACCCAAATCGGTAGAGGAGTGCCCCAAAAGCGGTTACGGCTGATTGCCCAGTCGCGTGCATTTTCAAGCCAATGGCCCATGCGGCCATCTTTCAGATGGGCAGGAACCCAATTTATTTTCTGATTATTTGCGACTAATTTTGGGACAAACTTCTCTACTGCCACGTACCAAGCAGGGATCGCTCGATACATGAGCGGCGTATCGGTTCGATCGCAGAATGGGTAGCTGTGGTCTACCGTCTCCTGGCGCAGCAACTTTCCTTCGTTTTTTAGACGTTTTGTGATCTCTTTGTCGGCCTCTTTAAAGTTAAGGCCGGTGTAGTCATGGATATTTGCCTTAAATCGTCCTTCTTCATCAATGGGATCGACAAATTCAATGCCTGCCTCTTTGCAGACGCGGAAGTCATCTTCACCGTAAGCGGGAGCTTGGTGCACGACACCAGTTCCGTCGCTGGTCGTCACGTAATCGTCAGTGAGGACGACAAATGCGTTTTCATGGGTCTCAAAATACGGAAATAAGGGTTCATAGGCTAAACCCTTAAGCTGTTTGCCTTTAACCTTCTCGAGCACTTCAATCTGTGGATCATTACTTTTTGACTTCTTGAAAACCGCATCTAAACGTGCTTCGGCGAGCCAATAAATACTCTGATCAGCTAAACTCCTAACTTTTACATAATCAATTTCAGGACCAACTGCTAATGCGAGGTTCGAAATCAAAGTCCACGGAGTTGTTGTCCATGCCAAAAAATATGCGTCTTCATTTTTAATCTTGAAGCGAACGTACACAGATGGATCTTGTGTCATTTTATAATTTTGGTTGGCCTCAAAGTTTGAAAGCACGGCCGTAAGGCGCGGAGAATACGGCACCACCTTATGACTGCGGTAAACGAGACCACGTCGGTAAAGCTCGCTGAAAACCCACCACACAGACTCCATGAAAGGCTTATCCATGGTCCTGTACTGATTATTCCAATCCACCCAGCGACCGATCCGCGTGATGGTCTTTTCCCATTCTTTAGCATAGTGAAGCACCGACGCACGGCAGCGTTCATTAAACTCACCAATACCTAGCTCTTTGATGGCGCCCGATCCTTTTAGGTTATCTCTTTTTTCAATTTCGTATTCCACCGGAACACCGTGGCAGTCCCAGCCAAATTTTCGTTCCACTTTAAAGCCACGCATGATCCAGTAGCGAGGGACGATGTCTTTGATCGTATTGGCTAGAAGGTGCCCATAGTGCGGCAGGCCGTTCGCAAATGGCGGACCATCATAAAAGGCAAACTCAGGTGCATTTTTGCGACGTTCGTTTTGCTTCGCAAACACCTCACCTGTCTTCCATGCTTCTAGGATCTCTCTTTCCATTTCTGACAAATTGACATCAGGGCGAATGGCTTTCATGAAATTTACCTTTTGATTCAGAGAGTTAAGCGGTCTGTTCTGGATCCATTGAACGAGGGGCTACCATAACGTTTTTAGGGGGTTAGAGGCAAGGGGCGAGTGTCAGGTTTGTTGACAGGCCTGGGGCCCTCAGTGGGATAGAAATATCAATAAATTCAGGTAGATGTGACCCATTAGGCGTTGGCTTAGCATTTGCACAGCTGCCGGTGTGCAGTGGCCGTGTGCAGGAGGTCCCGCTGTGGACCCGCTGCATCAAACCTGAGGAGTATAGATTTTGTTTTCGAAGTTTAAATCACTCAAACGCATCACGTGGAGTCTCGCCATAGGCTTTTTGGCTAATGGCGCCCAAGGTGCTGAGGTTCGCGTGGTCCAGTATTCAAAACAAGAGCTAAACGCTGCCAAGGAAGTTCGTTTTATTAAATCTAGAGATTTTTCAGACATCGTTTCGGAAAATTTTAAAAATATCATGATCACTCTCACCAATAGACAATCTGGTTCCAATATGGCGCTTAGAGACTTGGTGAACAGCGCTGCTGAGCCCTCTAAGAGCTCTTGGCAGAAACGCCAGGCCGCGTTAGCTAGCGACAATGACCGTTCGAATGTCAACGAAAATCGGCTGCGCCTGACTATGTCTCAACAGACGCGCAAGGCGGCTGAAATTAATTTTAAGAATGCATTCCCTATTTTTGAACGAATCCGCAGCGGCTTGACCTTCAATCTCGACCTAAAAAAGGCAAGACAAGCGTCAGCGTCTGACGCAAATCACATTCGCTATGGCCTGGTTGAACAAGACATTCTACCGAGCCAATCACCCCTAGCCGTGGCAACACTTGGCAGTATTTCAGATGTTGACCATCGCTACACTAGCCCCGCAAAAGTTATCTACACGATTGATCGCCTCGACGGAGTCGAAAATCGCCGCGTATTTGCTGACGAATCAGATGAGAGCAGCGCGGATGCTCATACCTTTTGGAGAAAACTTCCCTCTGCAAACATGACCATTAAAATCGACGCCGCTGAGGGTGACAGCACCATGAGTGACCAACTTGCGCAAGGCGCTGCGGCGAAGATTACCATTAGCCAGTTTGATGGCCTTGTTTCGACTCAGTTTGTTACTGGTCGACAATCTTTTGAAAAGACGCTTACGACAGAAGTGAAAGCTCCTTTGTATGGCTCCATGACGCTCGCGCAAAAATTTAATTCTGATCTGACACCAGCCGAGACGGCGGCATTAAATTTAATGGGCGACAATACGGCACCCCATATCAATATGCTCTATGGGCACAAGACGAAGAAATTTAAGGGCGAGCTTACGTTTGAACGCTCAGGCTTCAAGTATAGCGTGGTTGCCGAACCACGGGCCGGGTGGGCGGTAGCAACCGACCCGAAACTCGGAGCTGCGGGCGACAAATTGTCTCTGGCACTGCAAAAAAATTTCTAAAATGCACTAAGTCTTAGTGTTGCAATAATTGGAAAATGGTCTGAGTGCGTAAATGTTGTATCTACTTTTGCGCTAATCACTTCGATGTCTCGAACATAGATCTGATCAAGAGCCGTGGTCACAGAGCGAGGATCTCCTTCTATCATCACACGTTTGAGTCCAATGGATGACATGGCGCGGTCGACTTCGTTAATGTATGTTTTAGAAAAAGTATTGAAGTCGCCCGCATAAATCAGTGGGCCGTTATGACCTGCAATGCATTCAATGACGCGCTGAATTTCCTTCACTGCAGTCGAAGGCCTACGCATTAATGTTGCGTGAGTATTTACCACACACAGCTGTGAATCAACACCATTGACTTTATAGGTCGTCACCAAGGTGGCTTTTGTTGTTTTTAGCACGGGTTCTGGTGTTTCGCAGAGAATCCGCTGGGCGCCTTCTCGCGGCGCGGCGGTAGCCACAGTCATCACACCGTCTCTCAGCCCATCACTTCGCCGGTACGTGGCACCGTGGCTCGCGGTAAAACCTTTAGGAGCGAAATTTCCCAATGCTTTTAGCGTCAACACTACTTCTTGCAGAAGCAGCAAATGCCGTCCCTGTACAATTCGAAGGTATTCTTTTAGAAATGGTTCGCCACCAGATCCTTTCCAAATATTCCAAACTACCAGCTCAATGGTAGATGGCAGTGTTGGAGACTCTGGCTGACCCCATTGCCAAATCGCTTCACCTGGGTTGACGTGTGTGATTTTTAGAACCTGCCTCACACTTTGCAGAACGCGAGCCATCGGTCGCTTGGGGCGAACTTTAGGGGCTTTAGTCTTTTGTCTTTTCAATATCATTATGTCTTCGCGGGGTCTTAGCCCTCAAATATTATTAAATCGCTCCGGCAAATTAAATTCCTTAGGCAGCGACTCTGGTTTCGCCCAGAATTTTGATAAATGTGTTTGAGATGGCGTGTTATCTCCAAAAGCTTTTACGATTTTTGAGGCAACCTCTTCGGCAAGGGCGCGGTATGCTGTCAATTTACCGCCGTAAATCGTGTACAGTATATTGCCGTTATTATGGTGTTCGGTAATGAGATGCGTGCGCGTTGTATCTGACAAACTATTTTTTTCATCGCGGGCTAACCATCGCATCCCAGAAAAAGTTGATACAATATCTTCTTTGGATAACTTGACCGACAAAAATCGATTGCACCTCTCAAGCAAATAACTGATCTGATCTTCACTGGCTCGGCAATCATCTGGCTTTCCTTGAAAGACATCTTCCGTTGTCCCAATAAGTGTATAACCAAGCCAGGGAAGCACGAAAAAAATCCGCCCGTCTTCAGGAGACTGCAAAAAAAGACCGGATTTTAAACCCAGATCTCGCACCATTAAATGACTACCCTGATTATTAACGCCTACGACTTTTGGGCGAATGGATGAATCTTCAAAAATTTCATGAGCCCATGGCCCAAGCGCATTGACGATATATTTCGCCGTTACTACCTTTGTTCCATTCTTTCCACGCAACTGGACCGTCCAACCACTCGCGTCATGAGAAATTTTCTCGGCTTTTACTCCCTCAAGAATAGTCGTTCCGAGAGCCGCCGCCGATTGCGCTACCCGCCTCACAAGAGCCAGATCATCTGTCTGCCCATCATAAAATCGGTAAAAACCCTTGAATGCAGATTTGTCTAATATTGGAGCATCTAGGAACGCCTCCTCAGGTGAAAGCCACTTATGATGTCCAAGCGAGCGTCCCCAAGATAAGGCATCATAAAGCCATAGCCCTAACTTTATGATGATGCGCGGCATTCCGCCTTTTTTCATAACTGGGAATATAAAGGGCAGAGGCTTTACAATGTCCGGAGCTAATTTTGTTAATAAATGCCTTTCCCCAAGACCCTCGGCTACCAGGGGAAAATCTCTTGGGTGCTGAAGGTACCTGAGGCCACCATGAATCAGTTTGGTACTTTTTGAGCTTGTTCCCGCACCAATAACTGACTTCTCGACCACTAAAACATCCTTCCACCCTCGGCTTGCAAGGTCATGCGCAATTCCAACGCCATGGATCCCTGCCCCTAGGATGATCACCCGGTAGCGGCTGTCTATATTTGTTTCAGAGAAAGTCTGCATGATCGCTGTAGTTTCCTAAAATGAATCGCTCAATGCTCAGATAATTTAAATTATAAACCGTTGTGGCTCACGTTGCTCCATGGAAGGCTTTCATTATACAATTTTCACACCCCGGCAACAAAGATTTGCCCCACAAATTCGTTAGGAGGCGTCGTGCAAGATCAGAGTCATGGGAATCAAGATACGAAGCGCCCCGAGCGAGTCATTTCACATGCCTTGGTCGAATTAAAGCGCCACAAGTGGTGGCCACTAGGCATTAAAAGCGCGGTTTTGCTGGATATAAGTAAGGCGGGATTTAAAATTGAATTCACGGGGCAAGTTAAAGTGCGCTCGGATGAGACGTTATACATGGACATCCCACTCTCCCCGTTTGGCATTGCGGCTCCAAAATCTATTGTAGTTCCCGTATCGGTGAAGTGGTTTGACCCCCACTCCATGCGAGTTGGCGGCATCTTTCTCCAAATTGACAGCAAAACACAGATGTTTTTGGAAAAAATAATCGACAAAGTAAAAGAGCAAGATCTCAACAGCTAAACACCCTCGGAGGCACCTTAGATGGCCATTTTAGGTCGGTACACACGCTCACGGCAGTCGGGCAATAAAAAACCCGTAATTATAGACGGCGGCCGAACAGCATTTGTTAAATCCTTCAGCTCATTTGAAGAATGCGACGCGCTCGAGCTATATAGTAGAACGATTGCCGGATTAATTCAAAAAACTGGTGTGGACGCTAATGAGATCGACGAAATCACTTGTGGTGTCGTGGTCCCACAAACCAAGAACGGCAATGTTGCGCGCGACACTATTATTAACCTAGGCCTTCCTGCACACATTCATGGGTACTCTTTGAACCGCGCCTGTACAAGTTCCATGCAGACAATTGCAGACGCCGCACGCAGCATCATCTCAGGACATAACCAGCTGATACTGGCAGGTGGCGTCGAGTGTCTTAGCGATGTGCCCATCGTCTACTCAAAAGAAGCGCGTCGGTTTTTGGTGAAACTCAACAAAGCAAAGACGGCAGCTGCAAGACTGATGCTGCTCAAAGAATTTTCAGCCGGCGCATGGCTTCCAAAACCACCGAGCGTCAGCGAGCCATTGACCGGCCTGACTATGGGCGAGCATTCAGAAATCATGGCCAAGAAAAATGGAATCACTCGCGACGAGCAAGACCGATTCGCCGTGAGTTCTCATCACAAAGCCTTCAAGGCCCAAGAAAATGGTGTGTTCAAGGATGAGATCATACCTGTATGGGCGCCACCAAGTTTTCAAAACTGCGTGGATAAAGACAATCTTATCCGCGGTGATACGACCTTAGAGGCTCTCGCGAAACTCCGCCCCGCATTTGACCGGAAGTATGGGACCATCACCGCCGGTAATGCATCAGCACTGACGGACGGCGCCGCTGCATGTTTGATTGCTGACGAGGCATTTGCAAAATCAATAGGCTTAAAAGCTAAGGCGTACATTAAGGATGTTCTATTTGTGGGTGTCAACCCCCATGATCAATTACTGATTGGCCCCGCATTAGCGATACCACTGCTACTGAAGAGAAATAATCTTTCGATCAAAGATATTGATCTTTTTGAAATTCACGAAGCGTTTGCTGCACAAGTCCTCAGTTGCACAAAGTCAATGGATTCCGCAAAGTTTTGTGATGAGTACTTCGGCGAAAGCCATGCTTTCGGCCTGATTCCTGATGATAAGCTTAATATTAACGGAGGAGCATTGGCCGTTGGACATCCGTTTGGGGCTACTGGTGCGAGGCTGGCTTTGACTCTTGCTAATTCTTTGATTCGTCAAAACAAGAATCTTGGTGTTATCTCTATTTGCGCGCAAGGCGGCATGGCAGGAGCCATGCTCGTAGAACGAGCAGGCTAAAAAGGAATCTCCTTTATGAAAAAATTTTTTCACGTAGAAACTCGCGGCGATATCTCTATCGTCACATTTAATCGCGAAGATAAAGATGCTAACACGCTGGCCGAGGCTGTTTTGCGCGAGTTAAGCGAGGTCCTAGATCATGTTGGGCAAGACAGGGAAACGGCCGGAGTTATATTTATTAGTGGTAAAAAAGATCAATTTATTGCCGGCGCCGACATCGACGACATTGGCACTTTTAAGACGGCCGCTTCAGCGCAAGCCGGCTCTAAAGCGATGCAAGATATTTTTCAGAAAATTCACAACATGGGCAAACCAACGGTTGCCGCCATTCACGGAGCTTGTCTTGGCGGCGGACTTGAATTAGCCCTGGCCTGCACGTGGCGACTTGCGTCGTCTGATGAAAAAACCAAGTTAGGCCTACCGGAGATTCAACTTGGGTTTATACCTGGTGCGGGTGGCACGCAAAGACTACCAAGACTTATTGGCATTGCTGCGGCACTAGACTTGATACTAACAGGCAAGAGGCTTGATGGCGTCAGGGCTGCAAAAATTGGCCTGGTAGATGCTTGCGTTCCCACTGGGATCTTGCTGAGTGAGGCCATGAAATTGGCGCGCAAAGCGCGGCCGTCAGATTCTGGCCCTCGAAAAAACTTGGCGACCGCGGTACTTGAGGGCAATTTTTTAGGTCGCCGGGTGATGGCGATGCAAGCTAAGCAAATGGTTCAAAAGAAGACTAAGGGATTTTATCCTGCATCTTTTAGAGCTCTAGACGCAGTTTTTTCTGGATTCGAATCGACGCTTGAAAAAGGCCTTGAAATCGAGGCTCGACACTTTGGGGAATTGACTCAAACAAGGGAGTCCAAAGCTCTGGTGCATCTATTCCACGCGACCAATGCTGTTAAAAAACATCCCTATAAAGTTGCCGGTCAAGACCGCTTTGGTGATAAATCTAAGGTGCGCAACGTGGGTGTTATCGGCGGTGGATTTATGGGTGGGGGCATCACGAATGTTTTAGCTGATCGAGGACTGCGGGTGAGCGTCAGCGACCCCAATAAGGACTCCTTAGCTAGACTTATGAAAAACGCGCGCTCATTTTTTTATAAAAAGGTAAAGCAGCGGCGCCTCAAATCTTTTGAAGCCGACAGTCGACTAGCACAAATATCGCCACAGCTTTCCCCTGCTGGGTTTAATCACCTGGACGTGGTGATTGAGAGCGTTTTTGAAGACCTCGCGCTCAAAAGAAAAATACTAGCCGGAGTCGAGCAAGACTGCCATAAGGATTGGATTTTCGCGACCAACACATCAGCTCTTCCTCTCAAGGAAATTGCGGAGAAATCGGCACACCCGGAGCGCGTCATCGGGATGCATTTTTTCTCGCCGGTTGAAAAAATGCCACTGCTGGAGGTGGTCGTCGCAGAAAACACGGCACCATGGGCCGTCTCCCGCATTGTAGATCTCGGAACCCAGATGGGGAAAACCATCATTGTCGTCAAGGATAGCCCCGGTTTCTACGTGAATCGTGCGTTGTCATTCTACTTGGCTGAAGCTGCCATGATGCTTGAAGAAGGCATTGCCATCGATGATATTGACGAATCACTCACAAATTTTGGTTGGCCGGTTGGACCAATCACTTTAATTGATGAAGTAGGGCTCGATGTTGGAATGCACGTTCTAAAAACAATGGAGGCGGCTTGGCCAAACCGGTTCAAGATACCGTCCCAATTAATAGCGATTGCCAAGAGTGGTCGTCTGGGCCGAAAAAATGGCAAAGGTTTCTACCTGTATCAAAATGGCAAGCGCGGTGGTGTTGATCCGGAGATCTACAAGCTCTTAGGAGTCACCCCGACAAGGAAGCTCACACCTGTGGAGATCAATGACCGGTGTGTTTTGGGTTACCTAAATGAGTCAATTTTATGCCTAGAAGACCGTGTGATACCCACACCTTTTGAGGGTGATATAGGCAGCGTTTTTGGTGTTGGATTTCCGCCCTTTTTAGGTGGGCCATTTAAATATATGGATCTTCTTGGACTAAAGTCTGTCGTTAGTCGCATGCGCGATTTAGAAAAAAAATACGGCCACCGCTTCGCTCCGCCTGCTAGTCTGTTAACACTAGCGCAAGATGAAGGATCGTATTTTCCAGAAGAATCTATCTAGTTCAGAATTTTTTCAGAAATACGTGTCGTCCACTTGTGCAGGCCAATGGCGTAAAGACTTAAGCCGACAAGTGTGCCAAGGATGGCGCCCCCAGCAACGTCACCAACAAAGTGTACACCCAGGAAGACGCGGCTCAATGAAACCAAAAAAGCAATTGTGCTCAGCAGCAACGACTGCCAAGAGCGCAGCCCCAGTGTTTTTGCCGTCACAACCCATACCGCGAATGCATTAGCAGCATGATTTGATGTGAATCCGTAGCTACCTCCACATTTTCCGAGAATCATCGTCACATGCTCTAACATCCAGCAAGGCCTTTCTCGAGCAACCAATGGTTTCATGATTTCAAAGGATATTAGATCCGACAGAGCCAATGAAATCAGAGCCGTCAAGAAGAGTGCCAGCATTTTTTTGTTCTTAGACTGAATAACAAAAATGAGAAATATAAAGGATAGAAGGGTCCACGTTGATGGATCACTTAGTAAAATCATCGCACGATCAACCAAAAAAGATTGGCCCGCTAATGAATTGACGGCGCGGAAAAGAGACTCTTCGGTCGAGGACATGGGGCAACCTTTAACCTTTAGACTTGATGGCGCCGTGCCGGGGCTTCCCAGGTCTAAAAGCCACTATCTTTTAGCGACTTAGCAGTAAAGTCAAGTGATGGCATATCATCGCTAAGCTCTATGGCCGGGCCACGACGGCTAAACTGAACGCGGGGAAGCCGTACCTCTCCAGAAACCTTTGTGGTTTTGAAGGTTAGTGGCTTGGACGTTTCACTCTGATTTAATGAACTACGAGAGAACTCTACCCTGTGGTTAGCTTTTACCTCCGCGTCAGGTCGGGCATCATGACTTGCATCATGACGGTTAACATGATTGGCACCATGACTGTGCCTGTCACTGTGCCTGTCACGGGGACTGTCACTTTGAATCTCATGGCCGCCCTGAACCCCTGCGTGACCGGAAGCATGGCTTGCAGCCGATTCCTTTTTAGCTCGAACTTGACGATGCTGCTGACCGACTCCTCGCAGATCTGGCAGTCTCATATACATTTCTCCGCTATCCAATGCCTGCTCCGGCGGGACCACTGCAGCAGGCTCAGTAATTCCTCGCAGTACAAAAACACGAGTATCAGAATGAGCAGAGTCGCTAGCGTGATCCGATGCATATACCGGACTGATGGCCGAAATAGCGATAAGGCTAAAAAAAATCATCTTCAATGGACCAGTCATGAGGCCCTCCTATTGTCCATAAACTCTGCTCTAACTATCGGTATAGCTTGATTTTTATTTAGCCCCGGCCTTGAATCTCTTAATTTTCTTGAGCCCTTGACCGACAACCAGCCACTGGCTTTCGGAGCAGAAAGCATTGGTTTTGATGGATTTTTAAGCAAAATATAAAATGCGAGGTCGCCAGCCGTATGGCCATAGCAATCATCACGCGCGGTAAACAAGCCGGACGACGTCTGTCCATTGTCCACTGGCCAGCCACGATCGGCCGAGATACCAGTGCCACAATTCCAATTGATGATGATCGTGTGAGTCGCTTTCACGCCAGAATTAAAAAGCGCGACAGACTTTATATTCTTGAAGACCTACAAAGTAAAAATTGCACCTACTTGAACGGCGATAAAGTAACTAATTCCGTCATCAACAGTGGAGATAAAATACTAGTTGGCGACACCGAAATCGTCTTTCTGACTCCTGAAGCACAGATTGATCTAGCCACGGAAATGGCCGAACTTGAGCATTTCGCTTCTGCTCCAGAAATGGAAGAATTGGGCGGAACGATTGAGATTGCTGGCGATCCTGCGACCGAACAGCACAGCGAGGCCCAGAGATTTAGCCTTGAGATCGATATCCAGCCAAGCTCACTAACCAGTGATCTCATTTCTCGCATTTTTGAAATTCATTCTAATATTTTGACCTCCGATAGCCTTAAAGACATTTGCGACAACACGCTCAAAGGATTGCACTCTCTAAGTCCCGAGATCTCCCGCTCCGCATTATTCTTATGGACTGCCCCGAGCAGAAAATTAATCCCTTTAGCCACTCGTCATACCGACAAAAAATTTAATTTTTTAATTAACAAACGGGCGTTTGAGAGTGTAATTTCACGAAAACAGGGTTTGTCAGTCAAAGCCTCTGCGCCTGGGGGCGGCATCGCTGCTCACCAAATTCTACTGTTACCAATCACGCGACTGGGAGATTTACTTGGCGTCGTCCACATCGAGTTAGACAGCCCTTCCATCGTCCTTCGTGATTCAGATGTCGCACCTCTGCGCTTTCTGTTAGAGCGAATTGCTCCCTCAGTTGACTCCTTTATTTTGAGACAAGACTTGGAACAGTACAGTGTCGGTATGATTGAAGCCATGGTGGCCACACTCGAAGCAAAAGACACATATACGCATGGACATTCAGAGCGTGTGAGTAGATATTCTCTAGCCATCGCCGACGAAATGAATCTTGATCGCGAAGTCAAAAAGCTTCTCCTGATGAGCTCTCTTTGTCACGATATCGGGAAAATTGGAATTCCAGATGCTATATTGAGAAAAGCTGCGCTCCTCAATCCCGATGAATATGAAGAGATGAAGCAACATCCGGTGATCGGAGCAAATATCGCCGACAATCTTCCTAATGCAAAGCGATTTATCTCAGGCATTAAATATCATCACGAAAAGTGGGATGGCTCAGGCTATCCAGAAGGACTCGCAGGCGAGGACATCCCATTCTTTGGGCGTATTATCGCTGTCGCTGATGTGTTTGATGCTATGGTCAGCGGCCGATCCTACAGTGGATTTCTCGACGAGAGCGACGCTGTCGACAGACTGGCAGCCGAACAAGAGCTTTTTGACCCCACCGTTCTGCGAGCTTTCACTCAAGCTTGGCAATCTGGGCGAGTGACCCTCAAAACGAGTACACAAAAAAATTCTCGCGACAAAAACGAACGCGGAGAATAGTGTTCTGACTTTGTTTCCTTTTTTTGATAATTTTTTGGCTTTGACCAAAACGCAGCTTTTTTTGCCTTCATCAGCTTAAGGGTTACAATAACAGGAGAGTTATTGTCTCAATGACGCATTTGCGGAGGCACGAATGTTTGCTGAAATCGCTGCGAGTTTTCAACAAGATAATGTTTACTTGAAATTCATGCTGATTCTTGGATTTCTCAGTATGGCCGTCGTGTTTGAACGACTCATCATGCTGCAATTTGTATACAACCTAGATTTCCCAAAATTTCTTGGGGACCTAAGAAAATTGCTAACGCCAGAGGACACCAGTCGCGCCTTGAGTTTTTGCAAGAGCGTTAGCAATACATCCCTTCCCGGAATCACACGCCGTGCGCTGGAAGCAGCTGAGACAGACCCCACAACGATTCGTGGGGTGATCGAGGAGGAAACGATCGCTTTTCTCCCAAGAATTGAAATGCGCGTGGGCGCAATCATGGCTTTCTCAACGCTCATTCTGTTGACTGGCGTCCTTGGCTCAATTGATTCGCTTTGGAATACGTTTCACGCCGTGAGTGTCCTCGACAGTACACAAAAGCAGGCTAGTTTGGGCGGAGAAGTCGCACGCGCGCTAAATCCAACAGCGTTCGGAGTGTTTTTGAGTATGGTGATTTTGGTTGGATATTACATGATCCGAGGCATGGCTCTTCGTCTCACCGAAAGAATGCACTATGGGGTGGCGGTCATCAGCAATCTCCTAGTTCCAGCTGAAGTGACGAGCTTTATGCCAATTTCAATGTCAGCGTCACCCGTCTCTAGAGACACAGGCGCCAATACAGTCGCCCATACAGGCGCGCAATCTAGTAGTGCCTCATCCCCAAGTGAAGGAGCAAGTCAGGATGCCAACGTCGCCGATACTTCAGCTGAAAATATCAGAGACGAAGAAGAGATTATCTAAGCCCATTTTTAATGAGCAAACCCTCTGGTGTCTTGGACTTAGCATCATGGTCTGCATTTTAACGTATGCCGGACGAGTGGTAACCATGGGCTCAAGCTGGGGCATGATCACACTCGACATCCCCGTCGCTGTTCAGCCCTTTGTTGACACAACGCTACACAACTATGAAGAGACCGCGCAGGCAAGCATAGGATCTACCACCATGGTAGTGGCCCTCACACCCTCAGAATTAATCTTTGGAGATCTTGCTGCATTCACCACACACCGTGATGATATTCGCAACAAATTTTTAGTCCCTCACAAGGAAGGCTCCCCACAAGTTACAGACTTACTGAAACAATCAGATGAATGGGAAAATGACCGGAAAAAACGTCTTGGAATTCGACCTGATGGACTGCTAATTATTTTGCCAGATCCGGCCGTGCCGATTGCTATAGTTAGCATCGTTGCCGAAACACTGCGTAAAAGCGGCAAATTCACCCACGTGGTACTCGGTGGAGGGCTTTTATAATGAAGAAAACCCGTCTTGACTCTACCGCTATGGCGCTGATTCGACAAAAGTCACGCCTTTGCTCCGAGCAGCCTTTCGGATTGGCGGTGATTTTTATTCCTTTCATGGCGGCGGCCGTCATTTCATTATTCGTCGCTTTTGAGGGAACACCTCGCATAAAGAGCACCTCCACACCTTTCGAATACCCTGCCGACCCGGTGAAGGAGCATAGCATATGGCTCAGCATCGGACTGCAAGGTCATTCAATTGCGATTCGGACGTCCGACAATCGTTTTTTTTCATGGTCTGCTGAAGGTCCATCAGCAAGCGAATTTAAAAATTTTCAGAATTACCTGAGGGAGCGCGCCGCCGAGCATTTGCAAGACACCGTCCGCCGCGGAAAAGTCAACGCTCAAACAAATGAAGCCGCTCTCGCCGTCGATCAAGGACTCACGTTCCATCATGTTCGGCCGGTGATTTACGCATTAGCTTCGGCTGGTTTTTCAAAATATGGATTTGAAACTAGATTAATTAAATAAAGCGACCTGCAGACGTGGACGCGGAGAACTGATGGCTGCCTCGAAAAACAAGACAAAATATTTACATGTCTCAATTCAATGGGGAGGCCACGAAATTGGCGTCTACCATCGCCGCCTCGATGCATGCCGTGGGCTCAAAGCAGGAAGTGGATTTTTTTGTGACATTCGCTCTAGGGTTTGGCCTCGATGGGATGAGCTGGAAATCCTCGTAAAATCCCGCAGCGGTCTAATTTTAAATCCAAATTTGCCCTGGGATGGGGTTGTCTCAGGTGGTCAAGAGACCGTATTTCTAAATTCTCTAAGACCTCAACGACGGCTAATCGAAATCAATTCCTCAACTTCTGCAAGTTTACGCCTTGATGAATTAACCGTCGCTATTCGCGTTGGTCCAAAACTTGTCTTAAAGCCGGATCGTATCAAAATGAAGAGCGGCTACGTGGCATCGCCTTTAGCATTCATTGCCAGTGGCAGCGCTGAGTGGGGGGCATTATGGATAGCATTCATCGCCTCGGGCATTATCGCAGGGTCTGCAGCATGGAGCTTGGTCGCAAGGCCATCTGAATCTTATGTGAAAATCAGCGACCTTCCAGATGAGCGCTTGCTGCCTTTTATTTCTCAAAAACACTTAGCCGATGCGCCAAATATCATTCAGGCTGGGCTGGATCGCTTCAATTACATACATAGCGTCTGGAAATTCTACACTGACCTAACAAAGTCTCTTGGATTTGGAGAATCAATTAAAAAAAGCGACCAGATCTTTGAGACAACTAGCGCTTATTATCAGAATTTAGCGGCAGTTCAAGAAAAGCATCTTTTGGACGCTGAAAATGCCCAAACACGGCAAATTAGTAAACTCTCGTCTGATCGATCAATTCTTTCTGTGCCCTCCGTTCAGGGAGAGACGTTAGACGGCAAGGCATTGCGTATTTTTGACAAAATATCGATATTGACAAATTCAAGCGGCGAGCTGTTCAAGAAACGAAATGAAGTTGTTGAAAAATTTGTTGCGGATATTGGTTATAAATTCGAAGAGCGTCAATCTCCTGATGCCACAAGTGAGGCTTTTGCAAAAATTTCTGCGGGCTTTCTAGGCGTTGAAAGTGACGACAAGATGCAAGCTAAACAAGCAAAAGAAAGCGCAGCACGTGCGACTCTTTCGCAAATCACCCTTTTTGGGGAAGAGCAATTAAAGTTTGGCCCGACCTCCTGCTGCTCGGCACCCGCCGGAGTTCCATTGACGCAAGAAGGGCTTGTTTGGCTAGCAGCGGCTTTCGACGCAAACTCGGCCAAACCCCTGTCCGGTCTTAAGGCTTCAAAATGGGGTCATCCGGCTGAGACCGGAAAACCAAACATTCGCGAGCCTCTAGCGGGTCATATTAACCCTGCCGATGTGGAGAGAACAGTGAATGCTGGGCGATATCAATTGCGCCTTTGTTATGAATTAGCATTGCGAAGAAATCAGAGCGCAACAGGGTCGATGGAGTGGCGCTGGCTGATCGACTCTACTGGTCGCATTTCAGATATTAACCTATTAGATACTTCAATTCGAGACGACGACCTTATTCGCTGCATTCGCGACAAAATTGCGCAGTGGCGATTCCCAAAACCGAGCGGTGGCTCGGTTGAAGTGCGCTATCCATTTGAGTTTTCCCAAGACAAGGGATAGATAAGGGATAAACAAGAGAGCATTCTTTTTGACGAATTAAACTAGCCCGAATTTATTAATGATGCCCACAAGCCCCAGGTCCCGCTGGTGGCGCAACTCTCGAAAGATCTACATGCAGCACCCTTCCATCACGCACTTCACTAATAATAGCATCCGAATTATTCCTTTTGGCGGCTGCGGTGAATTCGGCATGAACATGACCGGCTACATTTGCGATGACCGGCTATACCTCGTCGATGCTGGCGTCAGCTTCCCAGATCCATCAAAGCTTGGAATAGATTCTATTTTTCCTGACATGGCGCCATGGATTGAACAGTTTGGTGGCGTTTATGCCTACATCATCACCCATGGGCACGAAGATCATATTGGGGCGCTGCCATTCATGCTCGATCGTTGGCCTGGGCCCGTTTACACGACACCCTGGACAGCGGCTCTGATCGAGAACAAGCTGAATCGAAGGGGAATCAAATCGCGCTATCCAATTCACCGGGTACTTCCCGGAGATTTGGTCGAATGTGAGGATTTCTCAATTGAATTTTTTCAATTTAATCACAGCATTCCTGACGCATGCGGACTTATGATCAGACAAGGGACGTTTAATATTTTTCACACGGGCGATTTTAAGTTTGATTTCACGCCCATCGTCGAAAAGCCGGTCAATATGGCACGACTTGAAAAGCTCGGGAAAGAGGGCATTCATTTATTATTGGCAGATAGCACCAATGCCCATCTCAAAGGCTACAGTCCTTCGGAGGCTTCCGTTGTTGAGCCGCTTAAGGAAGCGTTTGCAGGCGCCACAACCGGCGCCGTCGTTGTGACGACATTCAGCAGCAACTTTTGGCGGCTAAAGACCATACTTGACACATGTCGTGACAGCGGAAGAAAGGCTCTTATTTTAGGTGGCGGCCTCGACAATTGTATTAAAATCGCATCCGAACTTGGCATGTTTGAAGTCCCCCCAGGACTCATTATAGATTCCAGTGTTGCGCTCAATATCGATCGCAAAAAACTTTGCGTCATAGCTACAGGTAGTCAGGGAGAGTGGCGATCAGCACTGATGCGCATGGCCAAAGGTGAGCATCGAATGTTTTCTGTTTGCCCGGGCGACACAGTTATTTTTAGTAGCCGAACCATTCCTGGAAATGAGAAAATTATTCAGTACATGATGAGTCTTCTTGAGCGCCGCGGCGCAAGAATTTTCTCTGTGCGCAACAATCCATTAATCCACGTGAGCGGTCATGGCTACCGTGAAGAGCTCAAGGATTTAGTCCGCACTCTGAAACCAAAAAACTTTATCCCCGTTCACGGAACGTTCAGCCATTTAACAAGCAATTCTCAGATCCCGGCGGAGCTATCTATGCGTGACACGCGAAGTTACGTTATCGAAAATGGCGACGTTATCGATGTAAACGCGGGAGACATCATGATTTCAGAGCGCATTGAGATCGACCACCTTTTTGTTGATAGCGAATCCCTGGCGCCCTTGCCTTATACAGTTCTCCGTGACCGAATAAGAATTGGCGAACTAGGGTTAGTTGTGATTTCGGGAGCGTGCGACCTTGTTGAATTAGAGCTCTTGGGCAATCTTCGGGTTAGCATCCACGGTCTCGTTGCGCCACACGGCGGCGACATTGAGGAATTTGAGGGCGACTTACGACGTGCAGCCCAAAAAGGTTTTAAGCATGCTTTGTCGTCAAGAGAGACTAACTTGGAAAAACTTGAGGACGCCATGCGCATCGAAGTTAGACGACACCTTTTCAATGTCTTTCGAAAAAAACCTGTAGTGGTTTGCTCACTGGTTTCGGTTTAGCCCATGAGCAGGTTAGTGATAGCCAGCGCGGCTTCTTTTGAAACGGATGAGTTGATTGAAGGCTTACAAAGCAGATCTGTACCGGTGACTCGGATTATAACGGGCATTGGATTGACTGCATCTGCGATGATTGCTGCTCGTCTTCTTGATTTGGTAGAGGGTCGTCATGTTATTTTCTGCGGTACAGGGGGCGTGATTGGAGCATTCAAGGATGTTTCGCTTCATTTGGCAAGGTCGATTGAATTAGCTCCTTACGATGTCCGCTTAGGCTCAGCTGAAATTTTGGAGTATTTTGATCCAAAAATCGAACTGCGTAGGCTTCCGTTTCAATTCCCAGACTGTCGAGTCGTCTCCAGTTTAGGCATCTCACTTGGACCTGAAAGTTCGCCTGAGGGGCCATTGACGATCGAAACGATCGAGCTCTATGCCATTGCGCGAGCCTGGGCCACACGAGCGAAGACGCTGACAGCGATTTTCGGCACCACAAATGCCACTGGGCCTTCAGGGCGTTCAGATTGGAAACAATATCATCAAAAAGCGGCTAGCATCACTGCGAATCAAGTTTTAGCCGAGCTTAGTCGGCTTTCTTTAATTTAAGGAAATTTACTTTGATTAAACTTATAAAAAAAGAATCTGTGATGAAAACCAGACCATTTGAAGTGGAGAAGGTTCAAATAGAGCTTGATGATCTGAAGCCAATTGAGCCTTACTATCGCTTAGCAGCCCCAGATTGGGTGAATGTATTACCAGTCACATCAGATGGTCGTGTGATTTTAATAAAGCAGCCACGTGTCGGATCCGTCAGCGCGGTCCTAGAAACGCCCGGCGGCGTGATAGACCCTCACGAGAAGGACCCGACCATGACCGCGGCGCGCGAGCTCGAAGAAGAAACTGGTTTCACAAGCCAGAGATTTCTACCACTGGGAGTCATTAATCCAAACCCTGCGATTATGACCAATAAGTGTCACTTTTTTCTCGCCCTAGGCTGCACGCCAGCCAGTCAACGAAGGCATTTTCCTGATACTGATGAGAGAATCGCCGTAGAGTTCCACGACTATAAAGATCTTGATGTCCTCATAAGAACTGGACAAATTAACCATGCTCTTGCATGCCTTTGCATTTTACTAGCTGGTCGCTACCTAGTCGGTAAATGAATATAAGTTGTGTTAAAATGTACTGCGAAGGTTGCAGCGGAGGAATTTGGGCGTGAATGATTTACGACTATCATTGAACGGTAGCGGGAATACCCACGTTGGCCGGGTCCGTTCATCAAATCAAGATTCATATTTATGTGACAACAAACGCGGATTATACATTATCGCAGATGGCATGGGGGGCCATGCCGGAGGCGAAGTCGCAAGCTCGCTGGCGGTGCAGAACATACGCTCCTTTTTGGATACTCAGCTAGGTCCTGTCCTGAATACGGCCGCGGATGACGGCGTCTCTTCGGCCACCTCGATCATTGCAGATTCGATCAACCACGCTTCGGCACGAATCTACGACCGGGCCTTGGAAGAACCGAATTTAAAGGGAATGGGTACTACGGCGACCGTAGCCCGGGCCATTGGTAAATCACTCGTATGCGCTCACGTTGGCGACAGCCGGCTTTACTTAATTCGCTGTGGCTATATCTATCAAATCACAACCGATCATAGTTTAGTCAGCGAACAGCTGCGCGCTGGGGTCATCACCAAAGAGGAGGCGGAAAATCACCACCTCCGCAACGTCATCACGCGAAGCGTTGGTTATCAAGAGCAAGAGGACGTGGACTCCTATGTGCTAGAGCTCGAACCTGATGATTACATTGTCATGTGTAGTGATGGCCTGCATGGTCGAGTGTCTGAGGAAATTATCTGTGATTATTGCAAAAATTATGGAATTTTGGCTGTTGACCATCTGATAGCTGAAGCCAATAACCGGGGTGGCGATGACAATATATCGGTCATTGTCTGCCACGTTAAAGTTTAGCTCGAAAAAGCCGACAACCCTCTAACGGAATAGACCATTTCTGTAAGAGGGTTTGCACTTTGCGAAACTATACCATCGTCATTGTACCGGACAGTAAGTCCGGCTCTAAGCGCTATACGGTGCCCTATCATGTGGTCACGATCGGTAAAATCTTAGCTGCAATTGTGTTTATTTTGGTTGGTTATGGTGTGGCCGACTATGCCCACATGAGAAAATTGAGGTCGACTTATTTGCAAGCGATGCAAGATGATCGTGCGCTTAAAGGGGAGGCGCGTATTCTTATGACAAGCCTCGATGAAGTCCGCACGTCGCTGCGCAAGGTGAAGGAATACTCGGCAAAACTATCAGAAATTACAAATCTTCAGACCCAGTCTCTCACGAAAAGGACAGGATTAACGGCTGCCGCCAATACCAACACAAGTCAGGGCGCGAATTATTTACCGACAACTAAGGCGGCGGCGAATATGAGCGTGCCCGGGCATTTGGATTTAGAACGTCTTGTGTTCAAACCCGTTTTTGCCCGGCTAGATTCGATCACCATGAGTAGCCAGCGCGGAGTTTTTGAACTTCAACAAATCATCAGTCGTCTCTCGCAACAAAAGACTCTTTTGGCCTCAATTCCATCTTTGACCCCAGTTGATGGGTGGATTACAAGTGGGTTTGGTCAGCGCTCGAGTCCCTTTACCGGCGAGCCGGCTATTCACCACGGACTTGATGTTGCTGCTCCATCAGGCACACCCATCTATGCGCCAGCAGATGGGGTGGTCGTTTTTGCTGGAGAGCGCAATGGCTTTGGAAATTTTGTTATGATTGCGCATGGTTATGGAGTTGTTACAGGATACGGCCATAACGCGCAAAATTTAGTCAGTCCAGGCCAAGTGGTTCACCGTGGCGATCAAATTGCTACCGTAGGTCAATCAGGCCGCTCCACGGGACCTCACCTCCACTATGAGGTGTCAGTCAACGGGCGCACCATCGATCCGAAGAAATTCATTCTGAATATCGATGACTTAGCAATAGCCGCCCATTGAAAAAAATATATAATAAGTGACCCTGAGCCGCTTTGGGCCAAACATGCCCACGGCTTGTCATCTGCATGAGGTCACGACTAATGCTTGGATTTGCAAAAAAAATATTCGGTTCAAAAAATGACCGAGAAATAAAAAGGATTCGCGGCATCATTCAACAGATCAATGCGCTCGAGCCGTCCATGAAAGCTTTGCGCGACGATGCATTCCCGCAAAAAACTCGAGACTTAAAGCAGCGCGTTTCAAGCGGAGCTTCACTTGACAGCATTTTACCAGAAGCGTTTGCCCTGGTCCGTGAAGCCGCTATGCGTGTGCGCAGCGAGAGACACTACGATGTACAGCTTGTGGGCGGGATGGTTTTACATGAAGGTAAAATCTCGGAAATGAAAACCGGTGAGGGAAAAACACTGACCGCAACTGCGCCAGTTTATCTTAACGCCCTGAGCGGCAAGGGAGTCCATGTTGTTACCGTAAACGACTACCTCGCCCAACGCGACGCCGAACAGATGGGCAAAGTCTATGCATTCCTGGGCCTCACTACTGGGGTCATCATCCATGGGCTGACTGATAGCGAACGTCGACAAAGTTACGCCGCTGATATTACATACGGCACGAATAACGAGTTTGGATTCGATTATCTTAGAGATAACATGAAGACGGATTTAGCTAGGTTCGTTCAGCGCGGGCATAATTTTGGCATCGTTGACGAAGTAGATTCCATTCTCATTGACGAGGCTCGCACACCTTTAATCATCAGCGGCCCAGCTGAAAGTGATCTCGATTTATTTGTAAAAGTTAATACCGCGATACCTGGTTTGCAAAAAGACGTGGATTACATGATCGATGAAAAAAGTCGCGTGGTATCACTGACTGAAGATGGCATGAGTAAGCTAGAAAAACGGTTAAGGGTTGAAAACCTGTATGACCCAAAAAATATCGACTATCTCCACCATGTTCAGCAGGCCCTGAAGGCGCACGTGATCTTTAAAAAAGACGTCGACTATGTTGTGCGCGACGGGAAAGTGATTATCGTAGACGAGTTTACAGGACGACTCATGGCCGGCCGCCGCTATAGCGACGGTCTGCATGGTGCACTTGAAGCCAAAGAACACGTGCAGGTGCAAAGTGAAACACAAACCATGGCCACCGTTACATTTCAAAACTATTTTAGGCTATATTCTAAGCTCGCCGGCATGACGGGTACGGCAGACACAGAAGCCGTGGAATTTAAAAAAATATACGGTCTTGATGTTATTTGCATCCCAACAAACAAATCCATGATCCGAACCGACCACCAAGATGAAGTCTA
>Ga0214921_10002503_pt1 | contig 29758 bp, 23 predicted proteins | sample LL1505_MetaG_FD_177992 | JGI IMG/M metagenome (GOLD analysis project Ga0214921, IMG submission 177992) | Freshwater microbial communities from Lake Lanier, Atlanta, Georgia, United States - LL-1505 | ecosystem: Environmental > Aquatic > Freshwater > Lake | place: USA: Georgia | collected...
AGCAAACAGATTTTCTCTCGGCAGAGTATTGCCGCCGTAACCACTCCTATCATCCAAGTCGTTTTCGGCATATACACTTTGGTTGGTGTTCACTGAGTCTGCGTTTATGCCTCTTGGTGTTGCTCCTGCCCCGTAGAATTCACTGCCCACATTCTGACCAGGATCAATGACTTTTGTATATGTTTCGCCTGTTTCTGGATTGATTGCTTTAACTGCAACACCTTGATTTTTGTAAGTGTAATATATTTCGCCTGTTTCTGGATTGATTGCACTAACAGTTTCAATGTTTTGTGTGGGAGATTTTGCTGTAGGACCGCCGGAACCGGTCCATGAACCTACTACATTTAGAACGCCATCAGTCACATTGTCTATTGCTTGATTAACTGATCCAGTTAATGGATTTAAAATCGTCTGTACTCCGTTGTTAGCTAGCTGGCCAAACTTGATGCCTGCTGCAGCGCTGAGGCTGGCGGCCACTTTTTGGCCTATTTTTGAATCGCCCAGGAAAGTGCTATTAAGTGCTTGATACAATCTTTGCCCAGCAAGGCCGCCAGCAAGGCCGCCAGCAACTCCACTTGTTGTGTTAACTATATATGCTCCCGCAGTGCCACCGGTTGTATAAACAATCCCTGTTCTAGGATCAGTGTATGTTTGAACTTGTGTGGGCGGAACATTTTGTCCTGCTGCAATAAGATCTCTGGTATTTTGCGGCGCATTAACTGCTCCTGTGGAGTTCGTGCCCGGGTAAACTTGCAACACCTTACTCTGGTCTGAGTCGTAAATTACCCTGGTTCCATCCAAGTATTCGTATTCAGTTATACTTTTTCCCGATTCATCGGTACTGGGTGTGATGTATTTTAAATTCTCGCTTAGATTATTTGGATTATAAGTTCTACTGGAAGTGGCCACAGTTTGAAAGCTACTGACTGTTTCTGTTCCGTCCGCAGTTTGAATAAATGCAGTAGTCTGACCAGTCACTGGCTGACCTTGTGCATTTACCTGTATCGTGCCATTGGTCGACTGCACTTGGAAAATTGTGGGTTGCGGTGGTTGTCCTTGCTGACCGGATCTGATGTAATTATCTAATAATCCCGCAGAGGCAGAGGCTGCGGCTCCAGTAATTACTCCTGCGGCAGCTCCGCCAATAGTTACCCCGCCAAAAGGACTGCTTATGGCATAAGGATTAGCATTAACTAGTGCGCCTGTGCTGCCGTACACTTGACTGCTACCCAATGTACTGTTATTTGTGGGTACAAATATTGAATTCAATGCACTGTTTAGCACTGTGCCCACAATTTTTCCTGCATATTGCCCTAAAATTGGTTTGACCACACCTGACAAATTAACGCCCTTGCTTTGGTTATACAATTTATACATGTTAAGTATATTACCCAATACACCAGCTCCACCTGTATTGCCGTCTGGTCTATATAAATCCCTGGATCCATTGGTAATAGCGCCCAATATGCCGCTATTGGAATAGATGTTAGTGGTGCTGGTGCTGATGGGACTTTGCACATTATCGTAGTGCAATATACCAAAACCATTAACATCAACTGCATTTACATAGCCTGTTCTATATTTGACAGTTTCGTATGCCAGCGTCATTGTGTGTTCCAAGATGCCATCCCCCTGATAGGAATCGTGGTTGCCGTGTCGCCATGCAGTGATCATTGGATTTATAAGAACATACTCTGTAAATCTTTTGTTATGTAAACTAAAAATAGATATCGATTTTAAAAACGGATCTAGTGTTAAGTTTCGAGGACTGAATCCCCATCCGGTTTTTTGTCTAAGTTCATACACACCTGCCTGTTTATGTGCAGTTCTATACACATCCGGCATCATGTTGCTAGAGGCATAATCGCTATCTCTATAATAGAATGTGTAGTAATCGTTCCAAAACGTTGTTATCAAGTCTGCTGCATCGTCGTGGAATGCAATATTAATGGGGTCGTACGCTAGACTAGTTTGAATTATGTTTTTTCTATTATAGGAATTGAGTGTTTTGGTGCCTAAAGTAAATTTTGGTAAATCTACTCTCTTAGCTAGCATCCCATTTTCATATTGTTCTATTAGTGTTTGAGTGCTAATACCATCAGGCGCAACCAAGGCTTTTAGCGCACTAGATATGCTGTCAAATGCCGATGTGTTTACATTTATGACAACATAGAATAAAAAAGATTGCTTGGGGGCAAGTCGATAATTGTCGGCCAAGAATAGCTTGGTGGCGTGATCATACGGGTGTGTTTTTACCCCGCCGCCAATTGGTTTTAGATCTGCGTTATATAATGAGGCCATACAGATATTTATTCAATAAAAAAGCCCGCCGAAGCGGGCTATAATAAGTTTCATGGTTTAACCAGTAATCGCTCTTGTTGGATTGAACTGAGTAATACCTGCATTGCCGACTCCGCCTGGGTTGGTGGTTTGTAGTGCATTATCGTAACGAATAGCACATGTGATGGTAACAGGATCGTTACTACCATAATCTAAATCATTATAATTTACTTCAGTTAAGAAACAACCGTATAATTCCCATGTTTCTAGCACTGTGGGTTCTGTTGTGCCGTTGGCACCGTCAAGTAATTCAATACGACTAATAAATTTATAATCAATGCCTGAACTTGCGCTAGCTTGTTCCATAAAATCGTATTGTTTTTGTAGTTGTTCGCCAATCAAACGGCTTACGTTACCACCTGCGTCATCGCGGAATGTGACAGATGTTGTGGTCCATGTTGGTCGACCTGCAAAGTAAATTTTACTGTTATACACAGGAACTTCGATTGGATCAAATGTCACTTGTGGGCGAGCAAATGTCATGATTTGCTTGGTTAATTCAGTCCTTGGATTGGATACACCAAAATTCTCAAATAGTCCGCGAAAGCGAAATTTGAGTTTGGGCATAAGTAAACCTTGTGTGGTAGCACTTTGATTGCCACCCAAGGGCACTGTGAATCGTGTTAATGATGAGACTGCCATATTTTATGCTCCTGTTCCTACGGCTGTTGCGCTAGCTAGATTGCCTGCTTGGATTTCACCAGGGTTTTTCAATCTAATTGGAATGTATATAAATTCAACATCTTTAGTGGGTTGAATTGCAACGTCTACATACAATTCATTTCTGGCAATACGCTCCGGTGTGTTGTTAGTACCGTCGCAAACTACTAGATAGTCTGTTAGTCCGCGCTTTGCAACTAAATCATTTAGCAAACTAGAAACTATTGCGCTAATTCCGTTGCGTGTGATCGGATCGTTTGGTTCAAACAAGAATGGACGAGCTAGTATGTTCAATTGACTTCTAATATAGTTAACTAATCTTGCAACATTGATTCTGTCTAACGCACTTGGAGTTTCACTCAGCGTCTTTTGACCGTATACAACCAATCCTGTGCCAGGTAAATTGGTCAAAGGATTAATTTTGTTTGTATACATAACATCGCGTAAGCCTTGAGTTATGCCAACACTGATAAACTGACCACTTTCTGCGTCCACATATCCGATTGCATTTAAGTTGTCAATCAGGCCGCGGCGTGTGCCGGCCGGTGCTAGCCAAGGATAAGAAATATTATCACTCTTAATGATGCTGCGTAGCAATGCATGACTTGCTGGGACCACAACTGAATTTCCGTTCAAGTCATTTGTTTGTCCGCTCGGGTAGTATACACCAACATAAGGGTTAATAGTGTTGAGACCGTTTTCGCCAGTTGATGTAACACCACCTCCATTATTAGCCCAATCTTGGATGTCTGTGCCAGTAGCAGGTAATCTTAATGGAGTATCTGCTATAATAAAGGCTGTGTTGTCCTTGTCTGCATTTAGTGCAGTCATATTAGGTATCAACTCTGGATAGCCTGGGCAGCAAATCAAGTTGAAGACGTTTTGATCTTCACGCAGCGATGTGCCACTGTCGATTGCACTCTTTAGTGCGCTAACTACTACGCCACGTTGGGCTTTTCTACCAAAGTTAGGTAAGCCGTTGTCACTGAAACCACTGACTGATACCCAAGTTGCTTGCTCTGTTGGTAGGCTTTCGTTTGGATATGCAGCACTTGTGAAGTATGCAGCCTTATATTGTTTGACATTATATCCGCTTGCTCGTGTATTGAATAACATGATACCACGTGGATACAGCGTTGCATCTGGTGCATCTAAGTCCACATAGTTGCTTGATCGCAATGCGCTGATTGTTGGAATAGAATCTGTTGCAGGGTCTACATTACCCGATGGCGCCCAGCGAGCATCTGCAAAGATTATACCGTTTTGACTCACAACATCTGACGTGTCGATTAATACCCACTGGTTGACTCCAGAGACAGATTGCCATCTGTAGATCTTGGGATAGTTTTCCAAATCTGCAGAGTCTAGCCATAAGTCGCCGTAAACCAATGGTGTACCGTCGTCTTGTTCAGTCGGTGCAGTTGTGCTAATAATGGGACCTGTACTATTCGTTTGAGTCAGGTTGTAACCTCTAATGTCAGCTGTTACGTTTCCGTATCCTGCCCAGCTGGATCCAGTGCTAATCATTATGTCAACACGTCTAGGAGTATTGTAATACCAATAAACATCGTTATCTGGTGCCACATATGGCTGTGAAGCACTCACTGTGTAGCCTTCCACACTCAAGGGTTCAAAATTTGTACATAGCAATGTGGTATCGCCTGTCACTGCGCTTGCATACACATTGGTTGCACTTGTGTTGATACCAACGTTTGCTAGTGCAGTGCCAACTAGATCTTTCACGAACATCTCGCCACCCAGTGCATGTGTTAGGGTAATTTCACCTGTGCTCAGTTGACCTGCTGTAACGTTGGGTATGGCCGCGGCGGAAACTGCACTAATAAAGCCATTGATTGAGGCTGTTGCAATAGTAACATTGTATGTTGTTACATTGGGACTGGTTGCAACTGGTCTTGTTATCACACTGAACGTTGCACCTACATTGGCCGCAACTGGCTGAGATAGACTTCCTGTTACCACCAATGCGCCAGCATTCTTTCTTCTATATAAAACTTCCCCGAATGTGACAGCGTTGCCACCAAGGTTGTTGTAATTTGTAATTACAGTGTCTTGTACAATATTAAAGCCGCCGCCGGTGGGATCCAGTCCATAACTAGCTTCAAACAAAGTATTATAATCGCCAACTGTTTTAGCGTCCCACGATAGTGACGAACCATTATATTCTTTCACTACCAAGTTTAGGCCGCTGCCAACTGCACTGGCCTTTTGCCATACTGAACCAGTTGGACGACCCAAGTTGGCAGCCAAGTTAGAACTTTGCCAATTAGGAATACCATAATACGGAGCTGCGTTGGTAGCTGCTGCCAAATAAGTACCTGCTGTAATACCCAAGTCAGTTAATGGTGTGTTATTACCGTTGCTAATAGCCACTGCGCCATTGGTCGCAGACTGTGTAGCAGTAATAATAATTTGATACGCAGAACTCAATCTTGCTGTGACACCGGTTATGGCTGCGGAATTAATTGCAGAAATCACTGTTGTCAAATTCGAACCAGTAGACACCGTTACATTAGTGCTGTTAATTCTAATATTTGCGTTTGCGCTGATTGTTGCATTGGCCACACTACCTGTAATGGTAGGTATACCTGCTTGCCAACCCACGTTACCAACCAGTTGCCATGAATTATCATAGCGTTTGTGGAAAATAGGATTAGTGTCTAATAGAGTATTAACTGCATACTCGCCTATTGCACCTGTAGAAACGTTGGGAACGTTGCCGGTTAATTGTGCGTTACTTGTTATAACTATGACTGCCTCGGATGCAAAACTTTGTGTGCTGGCATTCCATTCATAAATGCCCCAATTGGTATTGGCAGTGTCCAACCAGAAACTACCGTTTGCTGGATCTGCCAATGGTCTAACTGTGGTTCCTGCAATGCTGGCCATATCAATGTTAGCACGTTGAACATACATTGTGTTGCTAACGCCTAACGCACTGTATGCCGCTAGTAAACCATATTCATTTTGCTCGTCCCCGTTGATTGGAGCTCCGCCTGATGTTGTTTTAAAAATAGGCGTACCAAAAGTTGTAACTAGGTCACGTTGACTAGTGATGTTATATACCTTGCCAGCATTTTCCACTAGTGTGCCTGATGCTATCGATGTGCCGCCTGGTGCGATTTTATCCTGTGCTGTTGCCAAAAGAACATACGCAATACTACCGACTGCGGTTGGTGCATAATTGCTTTGATCAATTACCGTAACTTGTACGCCTGGAGAAACTAATGCCATGTTTCATTTCCTCATAAATCTATAAAGATATTTATCGAAAGTAATGAAATATAGTCTAGTTGGAGTACCTTTCGAAATGATAAGTATTTTACAATGAGATCTATATGCCCAATTTGCCACCAAAACCCAGTTGCTATAAATTATACCAGCAATGGTAAAACAAGATATAGAAAAATTTGCAACAGTTGTGACAGACAAGACAAAAAATTAAAACCCATTCCGCCACCTTGGTTTAAAGCAGGGTATCGAAAAAAGCCCGTTTGTGAAAAATGCGGATATCGGGCCAAATACTTAGAAAAACAAATGACTGTGTATCATGTTGACGGTAATTTAAAAAACACAACCACAATGAATTTAAAAACAGTTTGTTTAAATTGCAGAGTCGAAATTGCCCACAGCAGGCTACCTTGGCGGGAGGGCCCGCTTACACCAGATTTTTAAGTTGACGATACAGTTCTTCTACTGAATCATTGTTATCAATGATAAGATCAAACTCTGTACCAGCCCAAGAAAACTCGCTGGCATGAATTGCGTTAAGTCCCAACCATTCCCGAGCTTGGTTATCGCCCCTATTGGCAGATTCTGCAATACTGAACCATGCTGGATCCGGTCCTCGCACAATTCTAATTATGCGGCCACCGGCTCTGCGTATACTGGCAATTTCGTTAGGAAATCTACAATCACTGATTACAATGTGATCTTTGGCTGTGCGCAGTTTATTTTCTACACTAGCAATCCAAATATCATCATGGAACGCTTTTCGGCACACCTCTGTGCCCCATTGTTGTAGCACATGTCTCGGGGTTAAATTGGGCATATTCAGACGTTGACTCCACCATGGATCAATTTGTTCCCGCCATTCACGGGCCGCTTTAGTCCGACCTTCTAATAATTCTCGATCCCAACCGAACACTGCTGCTACTGCGTCTTTGAGAGTTCCTGCATAACTTTCTCTTTTAAATTCATGAAAGTTTACCAAATAATCTGCGGCAGTGTCTTTGCCTGCGCCAATCAAACCACAAATACCTATAATCATAAAAAAGGACTCCCTGGAGACCTTATTTTACATTATCCAGTGACCCATGTCAACGGTTGTGACCCATCAACATAATTTTTTAGTTCTTCTTCCAACTTTTCCATTTCGGCCTGTGCTTCTTGCAGTAGGGCTGCACCGTTCAAACTGCCGCCACCTTGTGGGCCAGCAATTTGACTGAACTTGCCGCGAGCTTGGCCTAGAATCGATTTACAAAACGCAAGAGCATATTCTTGTAACCAGGGATAAACCATTGGATCACTCAAAAGTAAACTGTCGGGTTTATGGTTAAAAATCCACAATAACACACTTTCCATGTTGTTTGTCTCAGGGTCTTTGTCTGGGAATAACACCGTAGCTTTTTGCAGGTCCGAGCCAGTGACTGAAGTTGCGCCCAATGACTGACTAGCAGTTACCGTAATCGTGGTGCCGTTAACTGTCAGAACTCTATATTCTCCGCTATAGCCTCTGGTAGGACAATTTTGAATATAGATACTATCGTCTACCGCAACTGTTTGCAATGGCGCTGATTTCAACACTATAGTTATAGTGCTACCTATAGTTGTCCCACTCGAGGACAAACTTGTTAATGAAACACTTTGGCCGTTGTCGTAAGGAATTTTCCTCACCAGAGTAAGTTTTTTAGTTACACGGTTCCAAGTGTAGTTCATATACCCACCAAACATGGTCATGGCCAGTTCTTGATATTGGGTGAACAGTTCGTAGTTGGTCAATCCGCCGACACGGCCTGCAACTAACATATATGTGTTCAAATAACCGCTGGCAAAGGGTTCAAATTGACTAGCTGTTGTGCCACTAACACTACCAATGCCTCTTCGGAAGATTTGACGCACTTCCATGATATAATTGGGCAGTATGTATTCTTGTACGTTGGGCATTAGATCCAAAAACGCATAACTTTCTTCAACTGCGTTTTGAGCTTTTTGTCGATATTTGGTAAGTGCTTGTTTAATTGCTAGATCGTAATGCTCTTTATCCAACTCAACGTCAACAATCTGATCACCTAGACGTAGACGAATGTAATCAACCATGTCATTGCGTAATTGATTAAGTGTTTGAATTTGTGGGTTAGCCGCTATAGCAGTGGCTTGACTAATGGGACCAGGACCGCCAAGGTCCTGGGTTCTAATGCTTAAATCGTTTTTTAGATCTGGCTGTATTAATGTTGACATAAATGAGTCCTATAGCCATATTTAGCTATATGAACTCAGATGCTATGCAACTTTTAACAACAACCAATCCACACTGATACGACCAGTTAACTTGGTTTCTGTGGCTTTGATATCGTCCAAGAACTTTCTAAGTTGGACTTTGCCCGCTTTGGCAAACTCTTTCAGCTTTTCATCCGGTTTACGTAGAGTTTTGCTAGTGGACTTGTCAGTGTCGAAACCTTCAATGCTGGTGCCTTTGATACTGAGTTGCTTGTATGCCGCAGCCACATACTTTCCGAGTTTTCGTGTTTTGGAGTTGTAGACCCACAATTCGCTGGCTCCGATTATATCCGCAGGGTTGATAGAGACCATTTTGAGTGACGCATCAGATTTCGCATACTTGAGCTTTGCAACCTGCTTTTCTTTACTAGGAGCCTTCTTAACACGAGCTTTCTTAGTCGCTTTTTTGACTCCACGGTACTGATCCACTGCTAACAATAGATCATCGATCCAGGCAATGATGCGTTTGAAATCCGCTGCCTTGAGGTGGCTATAACCCTCTTTGAGTTGGGCATCTTCTTTTCCCTGTGCGCCTACTAGTTCGGCCTTGCGCTTGCTGTACACGGCCTCGTACTTGCCCAACTGACTCTGCGCCACATTGTTGGCAACTAAAAAATCATACAGTTTAGTTGGATTTTTAACACCTGTTGCGACGTCGTCAAAGACCCCCTCGAGTTCTCCGATGATTTCACTAGTCTTTTCATTTAGTCGATCCTGAATGGTGGGCACATGTGCTTTGGGCTTGTCGACGGCTGCTAGTGCAATTACTTCAGGTTCGGCTTTGTCAATAACTTCTTGTACGCTATTAATAATAAATTCAATGTGGCGACCACGAAAGGGCATGCCTTGACGATGTGCCATGATCAAACTGCACACTGTCATAGGTAACAAACGATCACCTGCACGATTAAATGCACGAATTTCTTCTGTTGTTAGTTTACTGTTCCTTTGCAACCATTCAACCACATACTTCTTGCAGTCCTTTTGACTATAGTAATAATTGTAGTAATAGAAACTCTTACGTAGGCGGCTATCAAATTTCTCTCCGTCCCAATCTGCAGATTCTGCCGGCCATTCGGGTTCCGGACCTGTATATTTCTCGTCTGCAAATGCAACACGTACAGCACGTGGTGCCTTAGTTTTAATCTTGATTCCTGCCACTGTTGCCATTACACACGCTCCTTTTTTACGCGGCCAATTCGGCTCGCTTTGTTCCAATCATAAACAACACCATCTGGACACACGCCATCCCGGATGCTGTCTACACCAAAAATTCCACACGCTTCAAATTCAAGACCTTTAATAGTCACAAACACCCCAACAGTTTTGGCAAAGATCATTGCTTCGTCTAGAGTTGAAAACTCGTTGAGTGGCAGATTATTTTTGCTTGTTATTTTATACATAGTGTAATTATACTACCAAATTGGTTTTATGTCAAATTAGTACATGAGTGCAGTAAATGTGCCCCACTGCCCAAAAACTGTAACGCATTCATCAAATTGAACTTCTAGTTCAGTGTACTTTAGTGTTATTTTTTTAAGTCTGCGACAATTTACAAATTCCCTGTCCAATTCATTCCATACAGAGCTGACATTTTTATAAAATTTAAACATTTTACTTTTGGGAACTATCCCCATGGATTGCAACTGGCTAAAGCATTCTTGCAATTTAGTATGGCTTTGGCTGTGGCGTTCGTACATGTCCATCCCATAATTATATAACCAAAATCATTAATTGTCAAACCCATAAATACACTATTATCGGAATCCAGTATGCCAAGACTAAGCATGTGGCGCGACAACCACACAAATGATTATAAATTCTTTGACCAGCGTATCAGCGAAACGTTTACCATCGGCGGTACTGGTATTTTATTACACAAGTATTTAGGACCCACTGCACAAGCCAACGCCTATGTTACTACAGGAAATACCAGTGCCAACACAAGAACTTTATATTTTGCCAACGTAAGCACATTTGAAGCAGGGCAAACAGTTTCTGGTGTGGGCATACAAAGCAATACCATAATTTTTAGCACCAATGTGTCTGCTAACTCTATCACTATTAGCAGTAATGCAACTTCCACCATTAGCACCGGTCGTCCCATTAGCATTTATTGGAATCAACCCAGTCAACCCAATTACACAAATCAAAGTCTATTGAACATACAAGATTTATTATTTTTAGAAAATAGAGATCGAAAGTATGATACCAGTGTTTATGTATTAAGAGGCATCTACAACGTTAGCGATAACGACTGGGACCTAAGTCAGTTTGGACTAATGTTGAGTACTGACACTATTGTCGTGACATTCCACCTGACAGACACTGTGGCTTCCATTGGAAGAAAATTGATGAGCGGGGATGTGATCGAGTTGCAACACAAAAAAGATTACTATCCATTAAACAGCGATTTACCCGCAGCATTGAAACGATTCTATGTCATTCAAGATGTAACATTTGCTGCCGAAGGATTTAGTCAGACCTGGTGGCCGCACTTGCTAAGAATCAAAGCCACACCACTCGTTAATGCGCAAGAATACAAAGATATTCTTAACAATATTACCGCTAGTGAAAGCAACGACACACCATTGGGTCAATTCATGACCAACTTCGACTTGCTCAATCAAATCAATGATGCAGTTATTGCACAAGCAGAAATCGACGTGCCCAAAAGCGGATACGACACAGATGTTCTTTATGTTGAACCTATTGCCAGCGAAGGGAATCCAGGTGACCCGTTGGGAACTCAAGTTGATGATACTAGCATACGTGTCGATAGCACAACTATACCGTTAGCAGACTCCGGTGTAGTTACTCCCGATACCACTATTCCTGCCTACTTGGGCGGTGACGGAACTAGCCCCAATGGTTGGCCTGTTACAGTCAGTACCAGTTTTCCGGGTCAGCCTGCCATCGGCGATTACGTTCTACGTACAGATTACATGCCCAATAGACTTTTCCGATTTGATGGTCGTCGTTGGATCAAAATTGAAGACAATGTGCGTACAACACTTACACCTGGACCAAATAATCAAACACAACGCAGTAGGTTTGTTAACGACTCCAGTACATTTACCAGTGTCGAAGGTCAAACACTTCCAACCAGACAAAGCCTTAGCAAGGCGCTTACCCCAAAGGCAGATAACTAATGGCTTTACAACAATTTTTTTACGACCAACAAATACGTCGATTTATCGTTCAGTTTATTCGAGTGGTGTCAAACTTCCAAGTTGAATTTGGTAAGGATCGTAGTGGAGTAACATCATTGCAGCGTGTGCCTGTTATATACGGAGACAGTAGTAGGCAGGTTGCCAGTATACTCACACAGGGCAGCGAAAGTTATCTACATACAGTACCTGCCATGGCAGTGTATGTTACTGGGCTGACATATGATCGTGATAGAGTGCAAAACCCAACGTTCACTAGCAAGATGCAACTGCGAGAGCGATACTATGATCCTTATTCTGGCAATTATAGCACACAGCAAGGTGACACCTTGACCGTTGAGCGACTAATGCCTGTACCCTATAGTTTGACCTTAAAATTAGACATTTGGACCAGTAATACTGAACAAAAATTACAACTAATAGAACAAATTTGTACTTTGTTTAACCCTGCACTGGAGATACAGAGCACAGATAATTATATCGATTGGACCAGTTTGAGTTACGTTTTACTAAATGACATTCAATGGACTAGTCGTACAGTGCCATCAGGCAGCGATGTTAATCCAATGGATATTGCAACACTGACTTTTATTTTACCAATTTGGATTAGTAGTCCGTCATTGGTTAAGAAAATGGGTGTGATTCAAAAGATTATTGCAAGTGTGTTTAACAGCGAAAATGACTTAGAAGATGCTATTTACAATGATAACAGACTGTTAAGCAGACAATACATAACCCCACTACAATACAGTGTGTTATTAATCGGTAATCAATTGAGTTTGGTGCGATACAACAGCCCTGTGGTGAACCCCATTGAATCGCAAGTGATTAAGAAAATCTCAGCCAACGTGTTGTCAAACACCACTGTAACATTGAGTAGCACAAATGACATTCAAACTGGCATGCGATTGTCTGGCACTAATATAAACTCTAATTGCACCGTTATTGCCATTAACGGTGACACTATTACAACTAACACAAACGTCACTGCTAATGTGGGTGATAGAATTAGCTTCACACTTTATTCTTATAAGATAGGCATTAGCGAAAATTGGAGAGATTTAGTTAATGTGTATGGAAATTTAACTAATGGCACAAGTCAAATTAAACTTGAATTGGACGACGGCAACGAAGTGATGGGCACTGTTGCATACCACCCGTCTAATGATAATGTGTTGTTATGGACTGCGGATGTAGATACTATGCCAGTGAACACACTCGAGCCAATTAATGCCATAATAGATCCAGAACGCAGTCGACCAAATAATGATTTATCGGCCGCAACATTGAACACTCGCTACCTGCTAGTTAATGATTATGTGGGCACAGAAGGTGACCAACCTACTTATAACTGGCTAGGTAAGGATGGCCAGGCACTAGTGGCCTATGCAAATGATATTATTCAATTTAACGGAGAATTTTGGTTTGTTGTATTTGACAGCGGTCAGGAAAATTCTGTACAATATGTAACAAACTTAACTAGCACGGTTCAATATAAATTTAGTAATGGCGCATGGACTAAAAGTTACGAAGGACCGTACGAAGCAGGAAAATGGGAACTGATACTCTAAAAGCCAGTTGCGGTGCATTAATATATTGCACTTCCACCAAACGATACTTATTTTTGCTACGCACCGGGGGCAAATACCCTAACACATGGGGTATTGTTGGAGGCAAAATTGAGCCAGGTGAAATTGAATTGATTGCATTGAATCGGGAGATCAACGAAGAACTTGGAGGGGAAATTAAGGGCGCACAAATACACAGTGTCAATCAATATATAAGTGATGGGGGTAATTTTACATACCATACATTTTTAATTCAAGTTGACGAAGAATTTGTTCCTGATTTAAACTCAGAACACAAAGGCTACTGCTGGGTTAAATTGGATGATTATCCTAAGCCGTTGCATCCAGGTGTTTACAAAACTTTTAAAATTAAAGAAACGCTCGATAAGATTCGCGAAACTGAACTAATCAAGTAACTCCGATGTCGCATTCGGAGATAAATTGTCGAATTCCGATTTGTCTAACGTTAGAACAATATTTCCAAGACTCAGGCATATCCTCGGATCCACCAGGCATAACTCTAATAAATTCTACATTTTCATAGGTATCAAAGACTTCTTTGCATTGTTTTTCCCATAGTGCGCCATCAATTTCCGATGTCTTGCTGCCGTATCCATGTGTGCCTGCGTAAATATTGTTATTAAAATGCGGACTATCTTGTCCGTCAAACCCCATAAAATAAACATGATTGTGTTTATCAAATGCGGCCAAATATAGTGCTGTGGCACCTGCACACATATTTTTATCAAACGGAATCAAATGAAATTTATCGGGATATTTTTTAATATGTCTTATTCCAGTAATCACAATGTTATTATCTGCATAACCTGACTCCACTACTTCCTTAACGATCTCAGGATGTCTGACTATTAAAAAGTGAGGATTGGTATCTCTATGTAATGCATTACATCCGTAGACTGTTAATTTTTTATTGGCAAGTAAACCACCTTTGTGATTGATCAACAGAGCAAAATTTATGTTTATATATTGTCTACTTAACCCATTGCCGATAACCAAGGACATGCCAGTGTTCCGATTAGTTATGGTATTAGGGAACCATTCCCGTTCTTGAATAACCCGACCCTGTACCTTGTTGGTACCGTGTATGATAAATTCACCTAAATAATCATTTCTGTATTGTTTTTCCATTGTAGTCTTCCTATTACTACTATTTAACCAATTCTGTATTATTTCCCATTATAATCTACCTACTACCACTTCTATTAGAGTTTGTTCATCGGATTCAAAATTTTCCAAAGATTTACCTACTACACATCCAGGAGCATAAGAGTATTGATTTAATTTTTGTGCTACGCCCGGAGTACTACTGGTGACCAGCAAGTCACCTTTACACACAGGCCCTTTGACTTGGCATGGTACACGACCTTGCAAGGCCACAGGTAAACCATCACACCCGCTGTTCATCAGGTATGCAGGATTAGTAGAAATGATGCCGGCTACTCGTGTGTCATGTGATTCAGTGGTTGTTGTTATTTCTTGTTCCCCACCAAATATAACAACAGTGCCAGGTGCATACTCTGCGTCTGCGATATAATTTTCTGCCAAGTCAGCATATTGTGCTGTTGTTGCTTTAGCAAATATTGTGTTAAATGTGGCTCCCGAAGCTCCGATGTTACCTGTACCCGAAGTTCCGCCGTTGACGATAGCGGTGGCATTGTTGCCGCTATTAACTGTTATCTGTCCTGACGCTGTAACAGAAGTAAACGATCCAGTGCTTGCTGTGGAATTACCGATCGGTGTATTTTGTAAACCGCCATTTGCAGTAAATGCGCCTTGATACGTTAATGGTCCGGAACCACTGCGACCCAAACTCAGCTGGGTACCATTACCAAATATCAGATACCCTTGCGATCCATCTTGCTGGCCTTTTAGTACCATTGTGTTGGCTAGGTTTATATCGCCTAGCCAAACATCATCACCGACTGCGTAATTTGTGCCATTTCCATTATTAGTAGAATAAACTTGGCCGCAGTAAACGTTTCCGCTTACACCAATGCCGCCGTTTGGTACTATCAACACACCGGTACTGGCACTTGTCGAAGTTATACTAGCATTGGCAATTACTTGTCCGTTGGCTTGATATAACAAGCTGGTTGCACCGCCAAAGCTCGAACCACCGTTATTAAATTGCACTTGTGTAGCAGTGCCGCCCGGGGGTGTGACTGATCCTGCACCCAAGTTAGTTCCAGCACCTGCAGCCAAACTAGATATATCAAAGTATCCGCCTCGGCTAGTACCGCCTGTTTCAAAAATCCTAAATTTGTTTTGAAAAACATCAACAGTAACACCAGTTGATAGTGTGGTATTGGTAACTGCGTTAGCTAATTGTAGTTCACCGCCTTCGTCCCCTGATCTGTTTGTGGATCTAATAAATTGTCCGTACACATATTCTGTTGCTGTTATGGACGTTACATTGGCGCTGTTGCTAGCTACTAAATTTCCAACTGTTAAATTAGCGTTGGCTGTGACTGTTAGGTTGCCGGCGGCTTTACCTGTGCTGGATGTATATACAAGGTTAAAGCCTTGTATGCTTTCTCGCCAAATAATGGCCACATTGGAGCCGCCGCCTTGACTACGATCAAACAGCTCACCTATGTCTCTATTGGCCACGTTACCAAAGTTGGTAATTGTAATTGGATCACTAAATGTAGTTAAGTTAGTGTTAAGATTATTGAATGCCGGTCTTGTTAATGCCATTGTCTATCTCAAATATTGTAGTATTTAGTAAAAAATAAAGGGTCCGAAGACCCTTTATTTTGAGTTGGCTTTTTTTATAATCTACCAATTACCACTTCAATTACGCCTTCGGTGCCATCAAAGTTTTCTAGCGATTTACCAATTACTGTACCCATTTTTGGATTAGCGTCTGCTCTGGCATAGCCGTTGCCTGCACTGATCATCATGTCGCCTTTACGTACTTGGCCTTTGACTAGACACGGTACACGACCTTGCAGTGCTATGGATACCACTTTGCCTGCACCTTCGTATGCGCTGTTCATCAAATAAGCTGGGTTTGTAGATACTACACCTGCAACTCTTGCTGTGGCATTCGATGCCAGTGTAACTTCTGATACACCGCCAAATTCCAATACAGTGCCTGGAGGATATACGTCATCGCTGGCATAATTTTCTGCCAAGTCAGCATATTGTGCTGACGTTGCTTTGGCATGGATTGTGTTGTATTGTAATACTGTGCTACCAATATTGGCACTGCCGTTTGCACTTGGTAAAATGCTGCCGCTGTGTGTTATAGCAGTTGAGCTAAACACCACTGTGTTGGCAGTTCCCCCCACTGTGACAGCAATATTTGAGCTAGAATAAACTTTAACGTTACTGGTTCCTGCTGTAATACTTGTGGCGTCAACACCAATCAATGAGCTACCGTTGGCACTCAATACTGCTGGGGTGGTTCCGTCCGGACCAAAGAAAGCAATAGTGTTGCCTGCTGTTTCTTTGATTACAATATTGCCCATGTACAATGTTGTGCCGCTTAACCATAAATCTTTCCAACGACGTGAGTTAGAACCCAAACCATATGTCACATTGGCACTTGGCATAATATTACCAGTGAATCTAGCCTCGCTGTTAGCTTGAATACTGAACGATTCATTTCCAGCAGTTCTAAATGTGGTAATTTGACTACCTGCAGCAGGTAAGTCGTAGAACAGACCTGTTGTACCAGCAGCGTCTGTGATGGTTGTAACCTGTGTTGTTGTTACGAACACACGGAAGTCAATTGTGTCTGTGCTAGCTGGAGCTTCTGTAAATGTAACCACGTTACCTGCGATGCTGTATGCGGCAGTTGGTTCTTGTACCACACCGTTGATACTGACTATGGTACCTGCTGTGGTTGCGTTGGCAATCGGAATAGTAAACGATGTTGCAGATCCGTTACCAGTTTGTGTGTTAGCAGTTACAATAGTAAAGTTTGTACTAGGAACATTCCAGGCACTACCATCATACCATTCTGGCAAGTTTGATGTTGTGCTGAAACGGAACATACCAATAACTGGTGAACTGGGTCTTGCGGCAGTGGTTCCTTTTGGCAACATGATACTGTTGTTTGTGGCAAAATCTATTACTGTGCCTGTTGTTGGCGTAGCAGTATTAACACCAATCTGAGATCCAGTAACTACAAATGTATTGGCTGTGGTGCCTTGAATAACTGTCCTGCTGTCATTCAAACCACTATTGAATGTGGTTGTGCCTGTGCCATTTGGATTGATAGTCAATCCAGTGTTGGTTATGTTGCTGCTGATTGTGGTGTTACTGAATGTAACGTTGCCCAAGTTGGCTGCTGTTTGTACATTCAATGTGCCTGCAATACCTGCTCCGCCAATTACCACCAACGCACCAGTAGTTGATCCTGTACTTGCTGTACCGCTGTTAGCAACAATATTGCCACTAGCAATGATTGTGCCAGTCGAAGTTATTGTGGTAAATGCGCCTGTACTGGCTGAAGCATTACCAATTGGTGTTGATTGCAAACCGCCATTAAAATTGCCTGCACCAGTGGCTACCAATGAGCCTGATAGTGTAATACCAGTACCATTGATGTTGCCAGTTACACCCAGTGTTGTGCCAATAGTTGCACTACCTGTTAATGTGGCACTTGTACCATTGATGTTGCCAGTTACACCCAGTGTTGTACCAATAGTTGCACTACCTGTTAATGTGGCACTTGTACCATTGATGTTGCCAGTTACACCCAGTGTAGTGCCGATTGTGGCAGATCCGTTGACTGTTAACGCTGCACCGGTTATGTTACCTGTTGCACTTACAGTAGTAAATTGACCAGTGCTGGCTGATGCATTACCAATCGGAGTTGCTTGAATACCGCCTAATGCACTCAATGATGTGATTGCGGTAATTGAGCCGTTGCTAGTTAGTCCTGCACCTGTAATGTTGCCAGTAGCACTTACAGTAGTAAATTGACCAGTGCTGGCTGATGCATTACCAATTGGTGTTGCTTGTAGACCACCCAAGTGCTGGCCAGCGCCTGTTGTAACTATGGAACCACTTAGTGTAGCACCAGTACCGTTGATATTACCTACAACACCCAGTGTGCTTCCAACTGTTGCGGATCCGTTAACGGTTAACGCAGATACAGTTGTGTTGCCGCTTGAACCTACAGTAGTAAACAGAGCTGTACTTGGTGTTACGTTACCAATTGGAGTATTTTGAATACCACCCAGTGCTTGTAAAGTTGTACCCACTACTGCACTAGTATTAACTGTTAAACCGTTAACTGTTATGTTACCAGTATATGTTGTTCCACCCGAAACACTTAGCGTACCAGAAACAATAGTGTTACCTACTCTGATTTGATCATATTGAGCATTGGTAAAATCAACTGTGATACCAGGCTCAGCAACAACGTTACTGAATAATTTCCAGGTACCGTCTGTGTTGTCTCGTACGAAACCAGTGTGCTGATAAATGTTAGCATTGACGTTGCCTGGGTTACCACCTTGATATTGACTATAAAAACCAATACTGTAGTTATATGGGAAAATACTATTAGCAGTTAGGTATAATAACGGATCTTGAACTGACAATGTGTTTGCTTGGATCGCAATAATGTTACCAGCATAGATGTTACCAGTAACATACAAGTTTTTATTAACGCTTGCGCCGCCAGTGACCTGTAAAGCTCCAGTACTTGCACCTGTTGCATCTGTTGCATTGGTAATAGTAACAATACCTGACGCACCTAATGCTGTGGTAGAAACGTTACCAATAGTAGCGTTACCAGTCACGCCTAATGTTGTACCGATTGTTGCGCTGTTGTTTACAGTCAATGCACTGGTTGTTACGTTACCGCTAGAACCAACTGACGTAAACAAAGCAGTGCTTGGTGTTACGTTACCAATTGGGGTTGCTTGTAAACCACCTAAACCACTAATAGTTGTTATGGCTGTGATCGATCCGTTGCTGGTCAATGCAGCGCCTGTAACGTTGCCTGTTGCACTTACAGTAGTAAATTGACCAGTGCTGGCTACAGCATTACCAATTGGGGTTGCTTGTAAACCACCTAAACCACTAATAGTGGTTATGGCTGTAATTGAGCCGTTACTAGTTAGTCCTGCACCCGTAATGTTGCCAGTGGCACTCAATGTTGTAAATTGACCAGTGCTGGCTACAGCATTACCAATTGGTGTATTTTGTATACCGCCTGCAATAGTAATAGAATTTACAGTTATTGTACCAATTACACTGGCATTACCTATAGTTGCATTTCCAGATACGCCCAAAGTGGGCACCGTAGCACTGCCTGTTAATGTCAAACTTGATCCAGCAATGTTGCTGGTAACACCTAGAGTACCTCCAACGGTTGCATTATTGTTAACTGTTAGAGCATTGGCAGTTACGTTGCCACTTGCGCCCACAGTTGTGAATAATGCTGTGCTTGTTGCTGCATTACCAATTGGTGTTGCTTGTAGACCACCCAAGTGCTGGCCAGCGCCTGTTGTAACTATGGAACCAGTTAGTGTAGCACCAGAGCCATTGATGTTTCCAGTCACGCCCAGTGTTGTACCAATTGTTGCAGATCCGTTAACTGTTAATGCTGCACCTGTTAAATTGCTACTGAATCCGCCTGTAGTACCTTGAATTGCTCCGTTACTGGTCAATGCATTAACAGTGGCAGTGCTGAAAACACTCAACGTTGATCCTAGGTTAACTGCGCCCAATCCAACCAGTGTGTTGGCCACTGTTACTGTGCCTGCATCACTACGGATAGTCATTGCACCGGTAGAATTTAATGTGTTGCCGCTAATTGTAAAGCCACCCAGTGTGGTTGCACCCAATGCTGTGGCATTACCAAACACCAAGTTACCATAAGCTGTAGTGGCAATGTTGCCTGTAGTTAAACCGTCTTCTGTGGTATTAATGAATACAAAGGCACCTTGATTTTCTTTCCAACCAATGAATCTGTTGCCGCCGGAGCCTCTAATTAACACCAACCCTAAATCAAAACTGGTACCTGCATTGCCTAGGCCCAGAGTTAGTAATGGGTCTGTGATCTGTGTTGTGGTGCTTTGAACTGCTGTGACGTTGCCAGTAACAGTTAGATTGCCGTTTAACACCAAATTACTGTTAAACGTCAAATTGTTGTTCATTTTATCGCCGGTAAGTGTACCACTGGCGATTTTAACGTTTGTGATTACTAAATCGGTAATCTGATTATTTTTAATTCTTGTAATAGCCATGTCAAACCCTTGTTTATAATACTATTTACCAAAAAGAAAAAAAATGAGTTCGTTGACGTTAAAAAGAACTTTGAATATTTGCTCTAATCCACGTATCAGTGGCCACACAAATATAAACAAAAGTGGAATTATAAGCAACTTGGCCGGCTACGCCATAGCTCGAACTAGATGCGGGCACGTTATTGCCTATTAGATTCAAGCCAGCAGCTTGGCCACCAGCAATAAATCTAATGTCCACTGTGTCTGTACTTAGTGGAATTTCTGTAAAAGTAATGGAATTGTCAGCTACAGTATACGCAACCCCGGGAGTTTGCTGTACACCGTTTAAGCTAACTAACACACCACCGGTTGTAGTAGTTTGATTCAACGGATAAGTATTCCCTGAACCATTTCCTGTAAATGTTTGATAGCTAACTGCTGTAGTAACAGGAACCCACGAATTTCCGTTGTAGTATTCTGGAGATGTTAAATCTGTATTATATCGCAAGCTACCTGCAGGTAATCCTGTCTGCTGTCTAGCAGTATTTCCGCTAGGAATCGCCACAGCATTTCCTGTCATCGAGACTATACCGTTACCTGTCGGTACTATCGTAATATTAGCACTGGCAAGATCCGAACTGATCGTTGTGTTAGAAAAAGTAATGTTACCGGTGTTGCTAGAAATCGACGCGACACCTTTGCTGCCAATATATCTATAGCCTTCTATAAACACCACATTGCCAGCTACTGCTGTGGGAACGCTGGTATCGTTAAAATTTAACAGCCCTGCTTGCGGATCAAAGAACCAAGCATCGTTATTTCCGCTACCATCAGGAAATAGTCGTGTGCCCGTAGCGGCAGCGTTGGCTGCACCGGCTGGTGCAGCCCACATCCTGGGTTGGTAGGTTGAACCAAATTCAGTGCTGATCCAATCCTGTAAATTAGTTACCCAGGTTCTGTTGGTAGTAGACGTAGCATCGTTGACCATTTGAACTGCGGTAGTTCCTGTGTAGACTCTTACTACTGCGGTATTGGCCACTGGAGCAGTATTCGGTATTAAGTTACTATAGACCCATAGTGTGTCGCCACGTATCAATAACGGGCTAGCATTGGCTTCGTTACTGGCACTCTTATTCGAGCTGGTATCTGTCTTGGCTACACCAAAACCTACCTTCTTCCACAAATAATCAACTTTCTGTGCGTCGGTTACTGCCATATTAGTTTGTTGCTGTTACTATACTTAATGCTGTTACAGTCTGACCTGTATACAGTTTCAATCTTACAAAAATTTCATTAGTAGCTGTGCTACTACTACTTACCGTACCAAATGTACAGGTTTTACTTTGTGTGCCTGAACTGTTTGATACAAATATTCCTCCTAGGGCACAACCGTTAGATCCGTTACCGCCTGCGCTTACGTTTGCTCCAGGTACACCAGATCCGCTATAAGCAGTTCCCATGTCTATCCATCCGTTCAATGTGCTGGTACTGTCAATGGTACTGCCCGGCAATGCTACCCAAACGTTGCCCACATTACCTGTTACACTGATGTTAAATTTACTAACTGTAGTTCTTGTAAATCTAAAAGTAAAGTACTGCGGGCCAGTTCTACCAGAACTCAAATTTGGTCCTACTGGCAAATAACCGGTGCTGTAATTTGTTTGGTCATGTTTTAATACTGCGGCTACCACTGTAGCGTCGTATGTTTGTAGTGTTGATGTTTGGCTGTTAAATGCTGTGTTAGCTGTAATAGCCGGGGTATCTGTGCTACCCGGGTTGATTACACGCAGAGCGTTTCCGCTGCCACTACCCACGCTGGTTACTGTAATGCTAGTTTCTTCGATTTGCGTACTAGTTCCTGTCTTATATAAAACTGTTACACCAGGGCTAAAACTGTTCGACCCTGTAGCATAACTGTTGTCTGCTGTTAATGTGGGACCAGAGCTACTAGAACCAAATCCTGATATCACTGCTGCTGTTGTTGATATAGATGCATTGCCTGAACTTACATATAAGTTTTGGGCTAATGGCCAAGTTACGCCAGCAGCCGCATAAGTTACACTGGCAGGTGCTGCTATTGCACCGCCTGCTGTGCCTGTTACAAAAGCATATGCACTTGAGCTTGCACCGCTTGGGAACATATCGCCACTAAGTCTATTAACGTTAGCTGTCAATGTGAAAACACTAGAACTATTTAAATGAGGAATGGTACTAGAGTAGGTAGAACTATTAGTAGTCAATGAAATGTTAACGTTACTCCATGCTGGAGTTCCTGGTGCGCTGGCATCATAATACCAGTATGGTGTATTTGTTCCGCCAGCAGCGTTGTGTACGATGTAAACTTCATTCCACCCAGCTGGCACGTTGCCACTCAAACTGCTACTGAAAGAATACCAAAAACCCGCAGTGACGTTTGATACGTTGGCATAGTCACCACTGCGTGTGATAACCAAGTTACCATATGTACCGCTAGAGTTACCTGCAATCAATGTGACATTGCCAACTGCTACACCATTTCTATATGCTGTTACTGTGCCTGTGTCTCCGGGGCCCACGTTGGCAATAGTAGAAGTTGTATAGGTAGTTGCACGTCTTACGTTTGAAACGCTTGTGCCGCCTGCAACCGATTTATTAGCGCCTGTAGTATTGTCAGTCTGTATAAAATTACACATACGGTAAGTGCTTAATGTACTAATCGTTAATGTGCTACTACCCGGAAATGTCGGAGGTGCTGTTGGTACTAATTTACCTAATACGTAGTTTAACTGAGCAATGCCATCTGTTACTGTGGTAGTATTGGTCAATGTTACTGCGTTACTGACCAATTGGCCTGCTGTATTAGCACCCATTAAAACATTGCTACCTAATATTCCTGTTAAGACTCTGCCATTACCTGTAACATAGTCGGCATATAAATTTCCGGTAATTGTTAGTGCCACGTTGGCACTGGAATTATTAATACCCACGCGACGATTAACCACATCTAAGTAGATTAAGTTGCCATCGAAGCTTAGGTCTTGTCCTTGGCGAGCTAGGTCGCTTTGTAACATGACTCCGGAAATTTTTCCTATAGCCATTTGTTACCCTTTATGATGCGTTTGTACTGTTGAAGTTGTGCAGTACTGTAATAGTTTGTCCAGCAGTACCGTTTGTTGGATTCAACGCCAAATATGCATTGCCTTGGAACTGATAGTTAGTTCCAGGAATCTGTTGTACGCCGCCAACAAATACCATTACGTTGGCTTCTTGTCCTGCACTGTAAGTATAGGTCATTGGACCATATTGTGTAGTAGCGTTAGCAGTAGTGAATGTGTCTTGAATAATATTAACGGTACCAATTTTGGCAATCTGATTCCATACATTGTTGTAGAACAACTCTACTCTGCTTTGTGCCACGTTGAATCTAATTAAACCGTCTTTGGTAGCATCGCCGTAAGCACTGCTAACTACCATTGGTAATTGTGCTGCCAATGCGCCTGGAGCTAATTCTGGATTTTTAAGAAAGCGACCCATTATTAGATTCCTATAGAACTTACTGTTACTGATGTGGTGCTAGCATTGCTTACGTTAGCCTGAATACTATCATTATTGCCTAAAATAAATTTTTCTGCGTAGACGATTTGTGTGTTGTATGCAGAAACAGATAAGTTAGAATAAATGATGTTTTGACTATTGGCTGTAAATCCGCTAGGTACAATATAAACGTTAACTGTTTGCGCAATTGAACTATAATTACAAATGTGAATAGTTGTTATTGCACTGTTACCGGAACTTACATATATGTTTCCTGCCGATGTGCCTAATGCTGATGTTCTGATTGCCATTTAAAATTCCTTAACCAAATATAATGCTGTACTTAATTGCAGCCGATTTACTAGCTAGCTCGTCTGCTGTGCCAGAATTATTAAAATAAATTCCTGTGCCACCGCTGTTTACAACACCAGTTGTTAAATTTGCAGTGCCCAATGTTATGTTAGTTGCGTTTAGATTACCGGAAATTGTCATTAATGAATTTCCGGTCCAAGTTAAATTTCCACCTACGTTGCTGACTAGTCCATCAGTTTGGTAATAGGCCAATTGATATTGCTTACCTTGGTTAACTGATCCAGTTGTTGCACCGGCAGTAGAAATATTAGCATATCCTGCAGGGTTTCTAATATTGCTGGTAATCTGCCAAGCCTGTACTGTTTCGTTCCAATAAAGTGCAGGTATGTAGTAACCAGGACCGCGATATATTTCGATGCCACTGTTGCCAGAAAATGGACTTGATACGTTGGAGTCAAGTGTAATCGTAGGATCAGCAGTGCTGATGTTGGCCACATTGACTACAGAAGTATTTCCTTGTACATACAAGTTACCATAAATTTTTAAAGTGTCGGTCGTAACTATAACATTGGCTGCTGGGGCCACCGTTGTTAAATTATAATCGCCTGTACCAATACGCTTTGTGACGCTCATTATTAATCCCAATTATATGATATTTATGCTTGGTAAAATAAAGACAAAAAATGGGCCGAAGCCCATTTATTGTAATATTCGAAAATATTAAGCGTAAGCTACTTGCACAAATGTGTCTGTAGGAGCAGCTAAATGGTAACGGAATCTGTTAGGATTATTCGCACCAGTGAAACCACCTGTAGTACTAGATTCAGGTGTGCCGCCATCCAAGAAGTCAAATACAAATTTGTTAGAAATTTTGCTAGCTTGGAAAGTAGAAGTAAATCCAGATGTGTTTGAAGACACCGTTTGAGTTGAACCTAAAGCCACAGCAATGTTAGAACCAGAGTTAATTGCAATCAGTGTAACATTTCCTGTAATACCAGAGTTCAATAAGTTGATAGTTTGTCCAATTTTAAAGTTAGCATTACCACCAAGTTGAATGTCGCCTGCGTTCCAAGTAATGTAAGCAGATGTTCGATTTGTATAACCAGAGATAATGCCTGTTCCGATGTTAGCAACGTTAGCATTACTAATATTAGCAACCGTACATAGAATACTCATTGTATTGGCTGCTGTCGGTGTTCTTAAGTTAACAAGAGTACACTCGCCAACGTTTTGAACTGTACCAGTTCCTGAACCAGCTGCTTTGGCAACGAACACTTCGTTGGTGTTAGCATTTGGACCTGCACCCATCGCTACCCAGTCTGTGTTACCCACGGAGTTAATTCTATAAGCATTACCAAGTGTAACGCTTTCGTCGTTAACAGTGTTTTCGTCTGACACTTGAAACTTGTGTGCACCTTTTTGACGAATAATGCTACCAACAGAAACTGTTGCGCTGCCAACTTTTACGTTGGGCTGAATTTGACGACCCGTTTGTGCTGTGAAACCACCTGTACCACCCACATAAGTTCCAGCTGGAATCTGTGTAGGCATTGTATAACGGTCAACCATTGTAGTAGTTGAGTCTGGGTTTGTGTATGTTTTTGTAATTTTTAATTTTGCCATTTTTTACTTTCCTTTAAAATGTTAGCGTTCTAGGCTACCCGAAGTGGCACTCCGAGAGTTCATTGGAACAAGTATATTTATAGCATAGTCAACAAAAAAGCCCCTTGCGGGGCTTTTAAGTAACTTCCCATCCCGGGGTTTAGTCTTTCCTGGATTACTGGAATGATAGGTTAGCAACAGAAATTTCGCTAACGTAGTCACCAGCATTACCTAGAGACGATGCTGTGTTTGTCAACTCAACATATCCGTAACGAGTCATAAAGCCTACGACTGGTTCGAATGTGCTTGGGTCTAGAACAACACCAGAGCTCATTAGAGGAATGTATGGGCAGTAGAACGCTGCGGCATCAGCCTCAGATGAACCTTTGTAACCTACTAGAACAGCTTGGCTATCGCTAGCATAGCTGTCAACGTAGATGCGCATTGCGCCGTTCAATGTACCAACAAACTTGGTGTTTGTAGGTGCTTCGAATGTGCCTTCTGTTGTACGAGCAAACGCTGAAGTAGTTGCAGATTGCAATACTGTCAATGCAGCTGGAGAAACAACAGCCCAGTTACCTGCGCCACGACGTGTGCGTTGTGCGATCAAGTTAGCTGCACGGTTGATAAGAACAGCCAAAGCAGCGTGTTCGTCACCAACGAATGTAGCTGTACCGGATACAGCGGCTTGGTCGTATGCGAAATCTGTAGCTGCCAACGAACGTAAAGAACCTAGGATCTCTTGGTCGATTTCAACTGTGATTTCTTGTGCTAGAGCAGCCATAATTTCTGCTTCGATGTCCAAACCATGCATAGATTGTGCATCTTGCGCGGCTTCAAATGTCCAACGTGCAGACAATTTACGTGTCTTAGCTTCAACAACTTGCTTCAAGATCTGTACGTTGATCTTGCGTCCTGGTGCACCTTCTAGTGAAGATGTGCTAGAAGCACGGCCTGTTGTCAAGCTGCCAGAGTAAGCTGTGGCAATCTTGAATGGACTTAGTGCTTCGTCACCAGCAGTTGTGCTTGTGTCGAATGGACTTGGAGCTGTTGCTGTAGCAGTTTCACCGTAGCGAACACGCAATGTGTGAATCTGTGCAACTGGACCAGTCATGGGCTGTACACCAACGATTTCGTTAGCGATAACAGTAGGCATAACACGACGGATAACTGGTAGAATAACACGGTTAAGTGTAGCTACGTTACCTGCAGATGTTGCGCCAGCTGTTGCATTTTCAGCCAAGTGCTTGCGAGTGTTCTCTAGGATAACACCCATTGTGGTTCTGCGAGAACCGTTTAGACCTTCTAACAGGGCATCTTTGGTTTCGCCCCAGCGGCCTTCTAATAGTGCTTGTGTCATTTTCTTTTTCCTTTTAGGGTTTACTTTAGCCCTGCTAAACGCTTGATTTCAACTACATTATTATAGTCGGGTTCCGCGCTGACCTTAGCAGATTTATCACCAGTCACTTCAACACGGCTCTCTGTTAGCGCAGGTTTTTGGCCTTTTGCTACAGTTGGGCTATTGTTTAAAACAGCTGGCAAATACTTTTCGTATGCAGATTGCAATTTAGGCGTCTGCACACCTTCTAATAAGCTAACCATAACGGCTTGCTTCTCTTTGTTTAGAGGCTTCAACAACTCGTTAAGAGTAGCTTGGCGCTCTTGTGATTCTTTAATGATTCGCAGCTCACGGTCCTTGGATTCAACCAAAGAAGTTTTTTGTGCTACAAAAGTTTTTGCTTCTGCAATTACACGATCCTTTTGTGCAACAACTTGGCGTAGTTTTGCAATCTCTTGGTTTTCGTTCAAGTGAGTTAAACTAAACTCGCCTGCGAAAGCTTCAAAAATTCTACGACCAAACATGTTCTCGCGAGCAAGTTGGATATCTTCTTTTAGTTGAGTCATTTCAGACTCTAATTTCTTGGCCACAGATTCTTTTACAAGTTCAGAACTCTTAGCGACAAATTGACGCTGTAGTTGCTCTAGTTTGGACTGAGCCTCACGAACCAATTTAACTTTAGTTTCGACTACATCTTTTTTGTCTTTGGCAAATTCTTGGATTTCTTCTGCAAGAGCTTTGATAACAAACTTTTCAAGACGCTGTGTAGCTTCTTTAGTTAGTTTACGATCACTACGTAGTTCTTTAATTTCTTCTGCTAGTTTTCCAACTAGGAATTGGTCAAAGCGTTGTGCAGATTCCTTCATGCGTTGATTATAACGCACACGGTCAGCTGCTAGCTGTTGCTTTTCTTCCGCAAATTCGCGAATTTCTGCTTGGAGACTTTCTGTCACCATTTTATCAAGAGCTTCGACCATTACACCTTTGTCGTGTTCATAGCGTTGTGCGAACTCATCACGCATTTCTGCGCGAACTTGTTCACGTGCTTCATTTAACTTAGCTTCCCAAGCTTCATTGATAGATTGCTTGGTTTCTTCGTTAATGATACCACTGTCTACTAATGGTTTGATAGCATCAAACATGGATCATTTCCCCTTAAATTTTTAAGTCTTTGATGAGACGTTTTACTTCCTCAGCCAAAAACTTTTGTACTTTTTGATTTGCACCGGCATCATGTGCCATTTCGATCACTCTATGTCCATGGCGCATATTCAAAAGACCTTCATAAACAGCCTTAGGATAAGCGTTAGGAGCACTAGGTTGTGCAACGATATCAACAGTGACAATTTCAAAGTCACTGACATGTCCTGAGCTTTCATTAACGTTACCGCTACCTCTGCTCGAAACACCCAACTTCACTCCGCTTTCTAGCATAGTTGTTACCAACTGTCCCATTGGCGTAGGAAGTATTTTTAGTTTACCAAAACCGTTAGGGCCATCCATCCACATATCTGTGATCATATGACACACACGGTCTAGATTAATTTTTAAATCATCTGGATGGTCTAGTTCGCCTAACACACTATAACCATCACGGACTTGTTTATTAATAGCATCAACTGCTGTGGCAATTTCATCTGTGGGGTAAACACGCTGATTAGCGTTTTTTACTCCACCTTGAATGAAAATGCCTTTCATGTACAGGCTCTTCTTACCTTCAGCATTAGACTCTGCCAAAACTTCCATTCTGGCATTGTCAAATGATAAGTGTTCCTGTATTAAACCTCGCACAGTCTTAGTCCTTACTTAGCTAGAGGGCTTTTATCGTTCGTGCCGCTTTGCTCGCCTCTTTGGGCAGCAGGAGCCTTGGATTTAAAGCTATCGCCTTTTGCACCAGGAACGTTCTTAAACTGTCCTGCGTGTGGCAAGTTGCCTTTACCTTTAGTGTATTGGTTGTTTGGTTGTGGAACTGGTTTGTTGTCTGGGTCAGACTCTGTGCCGCCACGTGCGATATTTTGTGTTGAACCGCCCATATCGTTTTTGCCAGCAACAACAGATTTAGTGTTCTTTTCGCCTTGACGCTCGTTATCGCCTGTTTCTGCGCCTACATTTTGTCCTGTTGGAGTTTTTTGGTTACCTGGGTATTCACCGATTTTTTCAACATATTCACGTATCCACTCAGACTCGGTCATTTTCTTTGGTTCTTTTTTGCCCTTAAGCATTGTGTCTTTCTTAGACATTTTAGCTTCTTGAACGCTTTCTTCCATGTCTTCTTCATCTTCCGATGCTTCATTGTTGTAGTCTGATGTGTCTTCGTCATCAAGTTCCATCATGTCGTCCATGTCATCCATGTTGCTAGAGCCGTCACCCATTAGTGCGTCAAATTCGGATTTTAATTCGTCCAATGCATCTTCAAGATCCATTACACGATCTTCAATTGCGTCGTCTCCGCCTACATCATCATGATGATCATCGCTGCTAAACTCGTCGCGTACGGCGTCTGGATCCATGTCCATGTCCATGTCA
>Ga0214921_10002504_pt1 | contig 29756 bp, 26 predicted proteins | sample LL1505_MetaG_FD_177992 | JGI IMG/M metagenome (GOLD analysis project Ga0214921, IMG submission 177992) | Freshwater microbial communities from Lake Lanier, Atlanta, Georgia, United States - LL-1505 | ecosystem: Environmental > Aquatic > Freshwater > Lake | place: USA: Georgia | collected...
TGCTTGGACTTTAAACCCAATTTCTCTTTTCCAAAATGCCCTCCAGCCAAACAATCTCTTTAAATAAAGATGTTGAAAATCTGGAATCCAAGTCAGGGTCGGTAGCGGAAAACGCCAGCCATAGAATTTAGACGTTTCAAAAACAATATCAATTCTATTTTCTAAAAAAATAGCAAGAGCCTCATTATCCGAGCCTAATACAATAGCCTTAAACAAACGAAGCCTACTTCTGCTTGAGTTAAAGATCTGATTTCTAACTACCCTAACTCTTTCAATTGCCTCAAAGGCACTAAGATCTTCACTATTTATGTTTGTACCAACAAAAATAACTGACCGGATACGGTCAGGTGAAAACTTAGACATCGCATTAACAAGGTTAAGTAAATAATTATATCCACCCATCCATACTCGATAATCGATGTAATTGAATGCAATGGTAACCATTATTTAATCTTAAAGTTCTTTAAAAACCATTCGACATAATTTGGTACTCCAATTTGCACGGGAAATTGAGCAGTAAATCCCAATGCACTCAATTTTTGGCAATTTCCAATCAAGCTAAATGGGTCGCCATTGCGGATTTTTTGATTGAAGAAAATTTTAGAATTGGATACACAAGAGCTCAAAACAAGATCCGCAATATCCCTAACGCTTACACCCTTGCCTGTACCAATGTTAATTATAGGTGCGTCATTAGATGCCAAATCACTTGCTATGTGCAAAGCAATAACCACATCGCGAATATCCATCCAATCTCTTGTCTCATGCCCTGTTCCGCCAAGGGTAATTATTGGATTTTCTAGTGAAATTTTAGTACATAGCTCCCAAAGCAACTGCTTTTGTAAGAATTTGCCATATACAGAAAATAGTCTTGCAACGACTAAATTAATTCCATATGTCTTTGCATAACTTTGACACAAGGCTTCCATCATTAGCTTGTGATGTCCGTAAGGGGAGCAAGGATCGCAAATGGCAAACTCCGAGACAAAATGTTTATGGCGGTCGCCATAAACAGCTGCGCTAGAAACTGCAACTAACTTCGAGTCTGGCGCATTCAATCTGACCCACTCTAATAAATTTGCAGTTCCTGTGACGGTTCGACAAAAGTCCTCATGGGGTTTTTCAAGCGAAAGTCCAACAGAAGAGCCGCCAGCCAAATGAAAAATCTTATCAGGAATAGAGGATGAGTTGGCTAATAAATCAAGATTTTCACTTACTATAGATCCATCAATCCATTTAAGTAGGCCAAACTCTAGCGCCTCTTTGGCTGACCACGCGCCGTGCCCAATTCCAAAAATCTTATAACCAAGGCCTGAAAGAAACAACGCAAGATTACGGCCAATAAAACCATTGGCACCAGTTATCCAAATAGACTGCACATCAGATATTCTCAATGACGTACTTTCCTTAATAGGACAGATGTTACTGACAAGCAGCAAATAAACATTAAAATCCTAAACATGTACATCAAAAAACCTTAAATTTTCCTGGCTAATTACATCTACTAATGGGAGCTGCATAATAGAACTTAAGTCCTGCCCTCCTGATTGACAACTGAGAGATCCATCTCTATCACGACCCTCTCGAAATTTAGCCCTTACAAAACAATCGTTAATCGATACCTCTCCTACATTCTCATTCAACAAATCCCTCCGAACAAAAAAAGCATTACTGCCAGTAGAATTTACACCCACTAAAGCCATATTCATATTGTTAGCTAAATGTACAAAGGCTGGTAGGCTAGCACCATAGTATAAATTTGAATAGTGAGCTTCTGCTCGAACAAAAGTAGATGAGTATGGGACAGATACCGCTCTGCTGATCCCAAATATTGCGTTATATTCAACTATCAAAACTCGCGGAGTCCAGTCGGAAAGTTTTTCGAGAACGAAATAATCAACCCCGTCAATATCTACGGATAAAATTCCTAAGTCTTTATCGAAACCACTCATCGAAAGTAGCTGATCTATATTATCTCGAGTAATAAATGAGCACAATGCATTTAATGAATGCTTCCAATAAAAATATGAATCTTTAATTTTCTGAATATTACGACTTGAACCATCTATAACATATCCATACCAGTTATCTTTTTGTAGCAAAAATCGACAATTTGATTCCAAAAAATCCTCAACGCCAAACTCAATAAAAGTTTTATTTTTGATTTCAATATTCTGAGTTAGATGCTGAATAATTCCATCCTCACCCCACTGCGAAAAAATCTTAAATTCGTAATCTGATAAATGAGAATATCTTTTACTCGAATTTATCGTAGATAAGATTAACCCTTGATTAATCTTGATCAAATCTAGTTCACGATCAATCGTAAAAAATCTACGTAAAGAGTGAAATGCTGACTTGAATTTATAACTTAATTTTTTAAATTGCATATTAAGTATTTTAATCTTTTTTTAGATCAATCATGAATTCAAATATTAATCATATGGAGTAAATAAGTGGAGTACATACAAAGCTTAGCATAAATTACTCTGGACATTCACAATAAACATGGCCGTTGAATGTCAAAAATTTAGGCGCGATAGTTGGAAAAAATTTAAGTAAGATGTTGCGTATGTTATTTTTTATTTTTCCTTTTAAGGTGCCATATAAAAGCTGCTCATACTCAATTGAAGGAGAAACTACCTTACTATCTATAATCTTAAAACCAGAAGACTCTAATAGACTGATTAAGGTTTCTATGGTATAGAAATTGATATGCCCAGTTTTTTTTCCATTTAAAATCGCACGATGGATATTGAATCCATGCTCCAGAGGCACTTCAATGAGTACTTTTTTGGATACCCTTCCCAACTCACCAAGAAAGAGTCGCTCATGCTCAACGTGCTCTAGTACGTGTATAGCAATGCCAAGATCGAATTCTTTATTTTTAAAAGAAATTTGATAGCCATTAAATTTTTGTATGTCTACTAATTCAGAAATATTTCTTAATTTTATTCTTTCAATTCCACTATCAGAAATCTCTAAAGCAACCATTTTATTAAAAATTCCAGACCCCGAGAGCTTAGATAAAACATTACCGTCACCAGCCCCGACATCCAACAAACTCAAATTAGATGATTTTTTTTCGGCTGAAATGATATTCCTAGCGGAGTCAATAGCAGACAGCTCTCGTTTTTTATCTAGCCACTCATTCTTGCCATAGTAGTTATCATATAAATCCGCATATTTTTCATTTATTAATTTATGCTGACTATTCATAAACTCCTCATATGTTAACAAACGCATCTAAAACAGCATAGGCGACTAGCATCAATGCTTACCAGATTCACCTTTATAGAATAATTTATACTTAAGCTTTAGTCGGCGAAAATTATTTGCTAATTTTTTTAAAATTCTTTTATGGACCGGGCCACTCAACCTTTTGAGTGCGGCTTCAATAAAGTATAAATCCCTCTTAGATGTATTAACATCATTTGAAAAATTAAAAGAGTTTATTTTCGATTCAGAGTTTACCCCATCAAAATCCAAAGCAGCACAATGTCTTCCGCTCCCATCAAATCCAATATTTTTCACCAAAGATACTGGGGGATAGAGAACCAGCCCTGATGAACAATATACACTCCAATTCCAGCGGATGGCCCAAGAATCTATTTCTCCATTTAACTGTCTTAATAGCATATCTGAATACGCATAACTTCCACCAACATCAAATTCTTTTCTCATTCTCTTGTTACTTAAAAGCAGCTCCCATCCACTAGCACTTGGGTCAAATTTTGCCCAGGCACGACTCCATGTTGCCCAACCCCAGCTTGATATATTTGGCAGAAATAATGTCTCTGATCTCCCTAAAAACTCAGGGATGGGAAACATGTACGCAGATATCTGTAGTATCCTCGAATCATCTTGATGTTTTCTCAACGCTCGGTTGAGAAAGCTTAAAAAGGCTTTATCTACCACAAGGTCATCCTCAAGAACTATAACCTTACCGAAGCGATTTAGAACCTGTGTTACACCAGCAATGACGGATTCGGCAAGCCCCTGATTTATTTGCGCCTCTATGACCATCTTATTGGGATGAGGCCATTGATTTGCGATTGCCCTAGTCCGCTCAATATTCAGGTAGTCGCCTTTATTCCTTGGACCGTCACAATAAATAAATAATGGACTTAAATGAAATTCGGCATTATGAGATAGGGCGATCAAAGCCTGATTAAGATGGCCTGGTCTATTAAACGCAAATAAAACTATTGGAGCAAAATCAGTATGTAGAAAATGATTATTGATCATATCTCTAATTTAAGATTAGCTATCATCCGAATTTTGAGATAATTATAAAAAATTGAATCATATAAAAAATTATTTACCAAATTTATCTTTAAAGAATAAGGAACCATTTATTGATAGATGAGAGTGATCCCGATATGTTGGTATTCCAGAAATATCAACAGGAAAATTTCCATTGATATACTTATGCGTATAGAATACATCAACCTTATTTTTAGAAACTAGATCATTAATTAACTTGTTATACTCATCAAAGTCATCAATAAAAATAGATTCGTCTAGTCTACAGTCTTTCTTAGTGTAAATAGGTCTCACAAGGAAGCAATCCTTTATATCACGCTTTAAGTCGGGTAAATCATAGATGATGATGACATGCTTTCCATGCTCGCGAAGCATCATAATAGTCCGGTCAAGCGCCTTTAGAAAATACTCGTAGTTATCTTTAGTATTAATTTTTCCGAGATAGTCTGTATAAACCAACCTATTATCAAAATATGCATTATGCCAAAAACTAATATAAACTGTATCGATAGACTTACTATTTAGAATATATTCAAATATAGGCAGCATCCTAGAATAGCAATTTGAAGAAGTGCCTGGACCGGCCATATCAATACCAATTAATGGTGGACATCCACCGGATCCCATGTTAATTAAATTTTTATTTTTCGCCTTGTAGTATTCATTTAAACCCCAATAGAAATGATTTGCATGAGAATCTCCAATAATGGCTACATTTGGAGGGATATAAGGATTGGATACATTACAGTAATCGTCACCGGGGAAATTTTTTTTGCATTCTTCGCTTTTATTATAAGAATTATTCCAATCAAACTGCTTACGAAGTATTTCATCATGTTGTAGTCGAAAATCAAAGCCATTTTCTTTATAAACTATATACCCACCTGAACCCAATAAAATCATTAAGGCAAGCAGTATTAAAATTTTAAATTTATTTTTGCTAGCTCTAATCGGTTTTTCAAGAAGATAGTATGTTATGGCAGCACAAATAAAGGATAGGCCAACACACAATGAACGAGCCCGCAAAGAAAGCTCATTACCTTCCAATATCCTAGCAAATGAAAGAATCGGCCAGTGCCATAAGTAAAGAGGGAAACTAATTAAACCAATCCAAACCAATATTGGATGACTTAGCATTACCCTATTCAACCACGAATCTCTTGGACTCAATATTACTAATGTGGTGCCAATGACCGGGAATAATGCCCACCACCCAGGAAATATCATGTCCTTGGTTATAAAAAAAATTGATCCAACAATTAATATGCCCCCAAGTATTGATGGGATTTCTTTACGCAGCTTATAAAGATCTACTCCAAAGAGCTTTTTGTGTGATATTCCTATAAAAATATACTTCTCCCATAGAGAGAAAAATTTTAAATAATCCTTTGCGTTTAGCATTAAATATGCCGACATTGAACCGATTAACAGCTCCCAAAATCTGGTGTGTGGCAAAAAAAAAGCTGTGGATATATTTCCTTTGGCAGTTACAACACCAAAGATAAATGATGCTAATGTTATTGTTGATATAACAGCTAAAAAGTTTATCTTTTTGATCCATAAAAATAAAATAAGCAATGGCCACAATAAGTAATACTGCTCCTCTATAGCAAGGGACCATAAATGCAATAGCGGCTTTTTTCAGAAATTTCATCGAAATATCCACTTTCTTTCCAAAACATAAAGTTTGATATAAAAGTAGATCCACCAAAAATATGTTTTCCAAGTTGCCTGTATTCATCAGCAAGGAGAGCAATCCAGCCAAATGCTAAACAAGACACGAGCACAAGTATTAAGGCAGGGAATATTCGCCTAATTCGTCGCACATAGAAATCTTTAAGTGTAAAATTTCCTACTATTAACTCTTTAAGAATAATTGTTGTAATTAGGTATCCTGAAATTACAAAAAAAATATCTACGCCCGTAAAGCCGCCTTGAAACAAATTGGGATACGCATGAAATCCAACAACAGATAGAATTGCGATAGCACGTAAGCCATCTATATCGGATCTATATTGCATTTGACATATTAACTGGACTTAATCCGAAAATTCGATCAATTAATCTGCCGGGATGGATGTGTATCTTGATCAAGAGAAAAGAAATATGTATTGTGCGTCTTAGCTAGAATTTTGTATTTTTGTTCAAACAATATTGCAGCTGTCGGATGGAGTCTGACGTGCTCAATGGAAGAATTTAACAACTCTACCGCGACTATTGTTGGTCTATACCTAATCCAATCGTTTGAACAAACCACCTCATGATCAAAGCCTTCAACATCAATCGACATGAAATCAATTATTTTTCCTTCAGGAAGATTCTCATCTAAAATTTTTTTTAAAGTTAACACAGGTACTTTATGTTTATTTATCACCTTATATTTTGAACTTATTTTTTTCTGAGCTTCCTGCTCAGAAAATGTATTTAAGGCAGGCTCATTAAAAGAATAATATGTGAGAATGCCCTCTTCAGAGCCAACACCGCATTCAATTGTAATATCTCTAGGACGTAAAAATTTAAATAACTTTGCAGTCCCTGGGCAGGCATCTACATTTATACCAGTCCATCCACGTTTATAGAAATAATAAGTATTGGAAAATCTAGTGGGATGATGGGCGCCGATATCAATGTACAGCCCCTTCCTTGTCTTTACACCTTCAAGTAATCTTGAAAGTACTAGATCCTCCCCTTCCTGAGAATACGAAAGCCGTCCTATTGGTATTATGGCGCGCAACAATGACAAAAATCTTTGGACCCATGCATGCAGTACACTCATGATGAATTACTTTTTTTTTCGATCATTAGACTACCATTCTCTATATGCCAAACCTCGCTTACAGCTTGAATAATATTGTTATCATGGGTAATGAATAGAAGGATTTTATTTTTGTAAAGTTCCTTCAAGTTTTTCAAAACTACGTCTCTTGTCTGGCTATCAAGGGCACTTGTTGCCTCGTCGAGAATTAGCACATCGGGATTGCGCACGATTGCTCGAGCCAAACCGATGCGCTGTCTTTGTCCGCCCGATAAATTTGCACCTTGATAATCAAGCAGTGTATCTAGACCGTCCGACAGTGAGTTTACATAAGGCCTTAACTCTGAGGCGTCAACCGCAAAATTTATTTCATCATCAGTGCAAGGCAATCCAAATTTAACATTCTCTTTTATACTCGAACTAAAAATTCGAGTCTGCTGCTCAACCAATATCATCCGACGGCGAATCGATTTAACGTCAATTTTCTCATATGACAAACCGCCTATCATGGCCCGTCCTGAAATTGGTGTTAACAGCCCCAATAATATATCGGATAAGGTCGACTTCCCTGCGCCTGATTTTCCTACTAATGCATAAGTATTTCCGGAAGTTAACTCGCCACTAATATCAATCAATATAGGACTATTAGATTGATATCTATATGATAGATTACTAAGTTCTATACTTTTAATTTCAGAAACTTTCTCGTGTGCTATTTCATTTTTTCCAGCTCCGCCTTCATGAGCTCGAATTACATCGTTGAGATCTATTGCGCTATGTATATCGATCAGCATCTTACCGCCCGATGAAAGCACTATGCCAAGAGAAGTTAAAACTCTGGTTAAAATTGCAAATATCGCGAATAAACTTACAACAGAAACTTCCCCCATTAATTCGCTCGGCGGAAATAACAGAACTAGGCTTAGTACAATTAAAATTAATCCTGGAACAAGGCGGATGCTGCTGTTATGCATATCTAAGAAAAACAAAGTTTTGCTGTATCTCAAAATAAGGTCCAAATATTTATTTGCTACATACCTCTCTCCGCCCATTGATCTTATTGAACGAATTCCATTGAATGACTCAATAAATACAGTGGTTGCCTCTCTGTTTAAGCTAATTGATTTTGCATTCCAAGGAAATATTTTTTTAGTTGCAAAAAAAATAAAAAAACCACAAATTATTAAAAAAAAGATTGTTAGATAAAAGGCTTGTAGAGATAGTGAAAAAAGTACCACGAGTCCAACTAGGGCTCCAACACCCCCACCTATTGCATTCATCATATTAAAAAAAATTTGTCCGGTACGGCAAGCCTCGTCACCCCCTAGGGAGGAATAGTATCCGACTGAACGCTTATAGATTTCAGATAGAGGCTCATCCGCCATTACACGACGAAAAATTCCCTCACTAAGATGCGACATTATTTTTTTTGAAACGAACGTATTAGCAGCTGTCTGTATAAAGCCCAGTAAAATTCTTAAGAAAAACAAAAAAAGAAAGATCCAAATCCAAGTTCGGTCATCATTAGCCCAGCCAAACCATCCAGCAATAGAACTCCATAATTTCGAAATATTCGATGATTCCCCGGCATCGCTAAGCCCGCCAACCTTTGAGAGCGGTATCATTACGGTAAGCGCTAGATACTCAAACGCTATTGAAGTTAGAGTAATATAAACAGCAAACTTTGCCGAAGGAAAATTTTTAAAAATAAATTTTATAAACTTTGGGAAATAGAATATTACCTCTTGAAATACATATATATTTTTTTTCACCATAATGTTAAAGATTAGTACTCTCGCTTATATATCTTATCTTACACAAAATTTACTCTACCCAAGCTTTTTTAAGAACGAGCGACCTAATACCTTCCCAATCATTAATTTCAAAACAAAGAAACTGACCGATCAATCCGTCAAGAGTAAAGATAACTTCTCCATTATTTTTTTTAACTTTTGCTTTGCACTGGCCATTTAAAATTAAATTTAAATTGCTGAAATCTGAAGGTTCAACCTCTAAATGTATTGATTTAGCTTCGCACACCTCTAGTGCAATCGTAAAATTTCTCATACAAATGAACCCTCCATTGGAATGCCGAGTATATTTAAAATTTTCACCTATCTCAAAACCGTTATAAAAATATGGGTAGTGGGCATCTATAGAGCTATCTATTAATCTAGGCGGCAGAAAATCTATTCTACTTTTAATTTCCCTGGCCGGAGAGCCTGCAACTATTGTGTAGGGCTTAACATTTTTTACAACGACTGAGTTTGAACCAATAACAGCACCATTTCCAATGGTTACCCCAGGCATAATTACTGTGTTGATACCTACAAAACAGTCATCTCCAATTGTAATTGGCCTATCCCCCTTTTCTGCTTGGTATCTTCCAAGTGAAAGGCTGCGATCTTGATATTTGATTGGAAAAAAAGGGGCTAAGTCGTGCTGATGCCTTCCTGAAGAGATATAAATATTATATGAAAAAATACAATTTGCACCAATTTTCACATTCCCTAACAGAATACATCGGTCTTGTAATGAAGTTCTATCCCCAATATCTATGTTTCCGCCACTGCCAACTTCAATATTTCTTCCTAAATAACAATAATTCCCGATAGTAAGTCTCCCGCTGGAAGGTACCACTATAGTTGCATTCCTTCCAACGCTACACCCTTTTCCATAAAAAAATTTTCCGCTTACATCAAAATGGATCCCAGAGCCCAGTCTAATTCCCCTGAATCTCAAAACATAAATAAGTCTTAATCTACCTAAAAAACGAATGAGCCTTTGCGGCTTCATCATTTTAAATTGCATTATTTATATGCTGAATATATCTGAGCGTATTTATCAAGGCTTTCCTTGAGCTCGGATGTGAGAATATTATTAATTTTAGCTTTCGGGTAAAAGCCACCAAAAAGTAAATTGCTAAACTGAATTTGAAGAATCAAGCGATCCCCTTTGATGACATGCTTACCTTTGTGAAGTCCGCGAGTGTCTTCCGCAATAATGGTACCCATAGGAGCTACAAATTCCATGACTTTTTCTTTGCCAAAGTTTTCATATACCTCCTCATCGCTTAGTCGTTGATAACCTTTTTTCAGCAAAACATCTTTAATCCCCTTAGTTTTATGGGACCCCATAATAAATGTATGGGGTCCATTATCGACTGAAACATCTGTTAAATAAATGAAAAATTTTATCCACTTTGGTCGGTCCATATCAAAGTGATAAAACTGTGCCGCTGCGGCATCAGGTCCTTTAGAATAAGCCGTGTGCCACCACATTGATAGGACATCCATGTATGGCTTTGAACCTAGATAATCTTGCGCTACCGCAAATAAAGAATAGTCAGATAATATCTGTTGAACCTCTCTGTTTTGAAGAAGATCTTGAGCGGCAAAATCGAAGCGCACCGCATGAGGCCTCTCTCTTTGATAAACATCATAAGTAGGTAAATTTGCATTATTTGAATCTGAGCGACTTAAGCAAGGATGAGTAAGTGCAAAATTTATCAATTTATTACAAATATCAGATGACAGCCTATCATCGAAAACATGGAATCCGTTCGCGTTTAGATTGTTTAATACTATTTCACGTTTGGCTAAATCTGTTATCTGTAAGATACCATTCGCATTGTCAAAATAATATTTTTTATTAAAAAAAATAATCAAGCTTGAAAGAAGATCATTTGATCTGCCCCCTGTCAAACAAAATAACTTAATCATCGCTTGATAAGAAAACGCGAAGGTTTTTTTAGTAACTAGGTAATATCCCAGACCTACTAGCATGGCAGAGGTATAAATTAGGATTTTTATAAACTTGAGCATTTTTATATCCAAAAAAATTTACCTATTATCTACACTCTATAATATGAGTACTTTTGTTATCTAGCGTTTCCCCCATAACCAACACCCTAGATATGCTCCGCTGCAAGGCATGAGCACATAAATCATATTTTTCAATTTTTTGAGATTTAATATTATTGCCGTAATTAGTAAGATATGCATCGCTATCACAATTGTAGGAGAGCGGAGGGGCGCCCAATAATGATGGCTGCCCTGTCAAAGATGACGAAACATTATGCTTGTCCCTACATGAAGCCTGAAAATCCCAAAAATACTTACTGTCAGGCGAGAAAAATACCGCCAAATCAGGCCGCGGAAGTGGTATCTGAGAGCGCACAGTATTAATTATCTGCTTTCCAGTACTCTGTTCAATGGCTTGAGTGAACTCGCGACCCAAAAGCCTATGCTCCTTAAGTAAACTTGATCTTATATAGTCGCCTGCCGACCTTCCTCGCAAGAAATCAACTGACTGCTTATTTGCAGTCTTTACTAAATTAATTAATTGACTCTGAAATCTAGGCGCTACCAAATCCGGCAATTTAGAGGAGAAAATTAAAACTAATAATAATGGAACTGCTATTGTAATATCTGAGAGTCTGGATTTAATTGTGTAAAAATCTGAAATCGGAATGTAGCCTATCAGCATTGCAATTGCAAACCACTGCCCTACATTTAAAAAATACCAAACGGCGCTATCCTGCGGAAAGCCAATAGCAGCAGGTATTGCACCAATTAATGTAACCACTAGTACTGCCTGAGTTAATATATTTTTCCGATCTACTTTTAGCATTAAGCTAATTTTTCTAGCTTGCGTTGAATAAACGACTAAAAAAAGTATTACGGGAAATACAAAGCTTGAGAAAGATTTGAGCTCCGGAAACAGCCGAATAAAATAAAATGGCATAAACATTGCGCCATTTGTGTAGACATAGTCAGCTGAGCCAGGCGAAAACATTCTTAAGCTAAATAAAAGTACAACTGCAATAAGTGTGATTATTCCAAAGGCCCTAACACTCATTAACCCAAATCTTCGTAAAGTTACCCACGATAAAAATACTGCCCATAAGATGCCTACAGACACCTTTAGTGAGGTTAAAATAATTATAAAAGTAATGCATAAGAAATATTTTATGTACTGTGTAACTGATGTTTCTTCACTTTCTGCTAACGTACTCATCAGAGGAAAAAAGAGGAGCATTGCAATGAGTGCGAAAGTATAAGATTCGGATATGTAGTATGAGTTCCAGCCAATGCAGTCGGAAATAATTAACAAGCCAATGCCAAGTGTTAGGTAATTAGTAATACTCTTACGTCCACGGTCAAATGCCAAGCCTGCAAATAGTAAAGACATTACAAATACAGGCACACCAATAATTAGAACGCCGGCAGTGTAGCTCCAAAGTGGTTGACTATCAGCTAGAGTACCAAATGCTGCAAACCAGATATGGGAGCCGAAGTGATACTTCATCGGAAGTATCCCATCCACCATTAGTGAAGGGACACCAAAATTCTGTATAGAGTAGGTTATAGTTGTATGAAATCGCGTGTCATGATTTAAGAGTCCTAATAGCCCCTGTTCAGGACTAAATACATTAACTAGATTTTCATTTTGAACGACTACCAAGAGGTATAAAGCGACTAAACCAGCAGATAAAATTAGCTTTAAGCCATCTCTCCAAGGTACTTTTGCGCTCCAGAAAATCATTAAAACCTTTAACAGACCGCCAGCAGCAAGAATTAAAAATAAAAATAGTAAATTTATTCCAATACTAAATACTAGTGGGGTTGAAAACAGAATTAGAGCCGCTATGATGGGCATGCTTACGGCACGAACCGCGGGAACCGCAAAACATCCCCGCTTCGGCAAAAGTAATGGCGAGAAAGCTGTGGCAACTACAATTAGCCATGCGATCCATATAAGATTCGCAGGAGTTTCTAATCCAGTGCGCAAAAAACTCATAATAAGAGCAATAAACCCAGAAACTATTGCGCCGAAAAGAGCTATTGCACACCACTTACTGTCAAAATCTTGTTGTGCACTGTAGCCTAGCAGCTCACTCTTAATTAAATGGTTCAAAAAAATTAATCCAATTCAAATTGGTTGCTGTAGTTCACTCTATCTGAAATATTCTGCTGATCTTTACGCAAAAAACAATTACCAATAGCCAGAACATCCATTTCCGTACCCATAAAACACCTAAATGCGTCCTCCGGCGAGCAAACAATTGGCTCACCACGAACGTTGAAGCTTGTATTAACAAGTACTGGACAACCGGTTAAGCGCTTAAATTCACTTAACAAAGCGTGATACCGAGGATTTGTTAACTCATGAACCGTCTGAACTCGGGCCGAATAGTCGACATGTGTCACTGCCGGTATATCAGACCTTGGTACATTTAGCTTCTCAATCCCAAATAGATTCTCTTCATTAGTGCTCATAGCCTTCTGTTTGGATTTCACAACTTCTGCTACGAAGAGCATATATGGACTTTGTTCCTCAATATCAAACCACTCAGCAACATCTTCGCTTAGCACTGATGGGGCGAAAGGCCTAAAAGACTCCCTATACTTAACCTTTAAATTAAGTGTTGATTGCGCAGTAGGTGACCGAGGGTCCGCCAAAATAGATCTCCCCCCCAAAGATCGAGGACCAAATTCCATCCTCCCCTGAAACCAACCCAACGCATTATTTGAAGCAAGCGCACTGGCACACTCTGAAATTAACTTCTCATCATCTAGGACTTCATATTTAGCACCCAAAGCACTTAATTGTTTAATAATCTCGGCGTTTGAATAAGTTGGACCCAAATATGATCCAAGCATTCCATCTTGACCATGTATGCCAACCTTACGCTCATTGCCTAGATGAATATGATGGATTGCATAAGCAGCGCCTATTGCTCCGCCAGCATCACCTGCAGCAGGTTGTATCCAAATGTTTTTAAAGCTTTTATCACGCAAAATCTTACCATTTGCAACGCAATTTAAAGCAACTCCACCAGCTAAACAAAGGTTTGATTCTCCTGTCTCTAATGCGATAGCCCTTGTTAAACGCAGCATCACCTCTTCGCATACCGCCTGTATCGATGCAGCCAAATCCATTTCTCGTTGCGTTAACTTATCCTCAGGTCTGCGTGCAGGACCTCCAAATAAATCATCAAACTTTTGATTTGTCATCCGCAAACCAGTGCAATAATCAAAATAGGACATATCAAGCCGAAATGACCCGTCAGATTTAACATCGATAAGATTTTCAAAAATAATTTTGGTGTAACGCGGCACCCCATAAGGCGCAAGGCCCATTACTTTATATTCTCCAGAATTTACTTTAAATCCAGTGTAGTAAGTAAACGCTGAGTAAAGCAATCCAAGCGAATGAGGGAATTCAACTTCCTTTATGATACTTAGATTACAACCATTTCCCAATGCCAAAGATGATGTGGTCCATTCGCCAGCGCCATCAAGTGTCAAGATAGCTGCTCGCTCAAATGGCGAGGGGAAAAAAGCACTCGCAGCGTGACTTAGATGATGCTCACTAAAGCGAAGACGGCTATCAACATCATAGTTAATTGATAACCTTAACAACTCTTTCTTAAGTAGGTCCTTAAGGAATAACTTCTCACGTAGCCATATTGGAATTGCAGTACTAAAAGATGTAAAACCCTTAGGCGCAAATGAAAGGTATGTTTCGAGAAGCCGCTCAAACTTTAAGAAGGGCTTGTCATAGAATGCGACATAGTCAACCTCGTTTAATGTAATCCCGGCCTCCTGCAAACAATATTTAATTGCAGCCTGCGGGAAATTAGAGTCATGCTTTTTTCTGGTAAATCGCTCTTCCTGAGCTGCCGCAACAATCAAGCCATCACGAATAATGGCTGCAGCGCTATCATGATAGAAGGCGGAAATACCTAAAATAATCATGATAAGTGGCCTATAAAATTAAAAGAGTGTGTAAATGAATGGGGCCAGTACCGATCCCTTTGTGAATACAAGCAAGGAACCCAGAATTATCATAAATACAATAATCGGTAACAACCAATACTTTTTACGTGCGTGCACGTACCTTAAAATTTCCAATATAAAAGACATGTAAATCCTTTAAAATTGATTACGCATTGATTCTGGATCAGGTCCAGGAGGGTCCCTAACTATCCAGTATGAGTTTAGTTGAGCATTAAATTTTTTGTCTATAGGGCACCTACCAAATATCCTCATTAAAATACCCATTGGGGTTATTAGCAAGTAAAACATAATCGCTAAAATAATCGGACTCGTCACACGATGCAGTAATAGCCCAAACTTTAGCCATAATGAATTTAATGCAGTGAGTGATTTTGGCAGAAATAATCCTAAGCCTAAAAATATGGCGCCTAAAGCCAGAGGCCAAAATACAACCGCCGCTTTTAGATACCATAGAAACAATCCAATGGCAAAGAAAATTACTGCAAAAGTAAGGCCAAACTTTTTATTAGATGGTCTTACTATGGAAATTTCACTATAAACATTCTTGGAATCTATCATAGTTGCTGACTTTACATAGTATTAATTAATTAACTTTAGTTGCAAGCTATAAAAATCGTAGAGTAGGCCATTGGAGCTGAAAAATTAGATAGCTTATTGCAAATACCCAATTATAGTGTCTCCTACAACCTTGTAACCTTCTTCGTTGTAATGTAATGGTGCTCGATATGGGAAAAATTGTAGGGGGTCTTGATAGCCCTTAAATATAGGATAAAGATCAATTACTTGTAATCCTTCAGATTTTGCTAAGGAAATTACCTCCTCCCTTGATGCATACCAGTCAGGCGGTACAGCGGAGGTCAACCCTAGCGCAGACGGTAGATATACAAAGTACAAGATACCGCCCCACGACTCTACTACTCGCCTTCCCTCTGCCAATGCTTTGCGAAGAATCAACATATTTGGATTTGAATGAGCCTTAACTGCGGAGTGAATACCAAGACGAGGCCGTAAGTGCTTCAAAAATAAAAAAGATGCCATCTTGGAATGCAAGGCCTGCTCTTCAGGGGGTGCTGCGGCCTGATTAACTATCTGCTCTAAAAAAAAGTCGACATCAACTTGCTTCAGCATAATATTCTGCTTATAGTCTGGCTCATCAAGATACCGCTTAAGCGTTGGAATGGCATACTCAGCCTTAATTCTTGTCTCATTGGCCTCATAATATTCCCAAATAACAATTTTTGGCTTTACTGATGTTAAATATTCCTTAATGGTTGCGAGCTCATATAGCGGGCCATTTCCACCCATACCTAAATTAATAGTCATGGGGTATTTTTTTCGGATTATAGATACCCAATCATTGCCGTCATTGACGCAGTTTCCATGTGAAAAGGAATCTCCGACAATAGCAATATCAATAGAATTTCCCCAGATGCCTTTGGGATTTCGAAATCCGAACTCATCACTATCATAAATAGCCCAATAGCCACTCTCATTACACAAGACCGTTGTACGTGCAGAAATCCCAGCAAGAGGTAATATCACGCCACCGTTAATGGAGGCTCTATTATTAGAGAATAAATCTGGGCGCGTTATCAAATAAGATGGATAAATAATAGGGACTGCGGTTGGCTGCCCGCCGTTACGCAATTCATCCACTACATCTCGCATTGTTCGATGATCATGAGTGGCCAAAAAATCTATTTTTGCAGTATCCACACTTTCAAAAGTAAGATAAAGCTCAGCAACATAAACGGCGGAGATTCCTGATAAGGCTGTTAAAGCAATAATATTCTTAATCTCGCTTTTAAAAGTCTTAATAATTACTAACGAAGTAAGACACGATAAGAGCAAAAAGGAAATCAGAAAATAATTGCCCAATATGGTCTGCTTTATAGCAACAATATAAATAAGGAGCGTTAGACAAATAATGGCTACTAAGAAAAAGAAGTAATTAGAGGGTTTAAATAAAAATTTCATTTAAATAGACTTTATAAAAAGCCATATAGGATTACGAAACATTTTTTTATTAATTTCATTACTATAGAAGAAAACTATGTATGGTAGTATTTAATCATTATAGGCACATTTGTAAACGAAATTGTGCTATTTCCTATAGCTCAATTTATACAAAATTCAGTCAAATGATAGATCTAAGATACATCATGAACGCCAATGTAAAAGCGCTCACATCGGAACAGCTTAATTCGTCAAGTTGGTCGCTATGAAAGCAGTTATTCTTGCCGGGGGTTTGGGCACTAGATTGGGTGAAGAAACTAATACCACCCCTAAGCCAATGGTCACAATTGGATCGAGCCCAATTCTCTGGCACATAATGAAATTATATTCTCACCACAGTATCAATGAATTTATTATTTGTCTTGGATACAAAGGCTATGCCATAAAAGAGTATTTTGCGAATTATTTTCTTCACCGCGCAGATGTAACCTTTGATATAGCTTCAAATTCATTCGAAATCCACTCCGCCAGAGCCGAACCATGGAAGATTACTTTAATCGAGACTGGCCTAGATACGATGACTGGTGGACGCTTAAAGCAGGTTAGGAATTACATAGGTGATGCAACCTTCTGTATGACATATGGGGATGGGTTGTCGGATGTCAACATAGGGCACCTAATTAAGTTCCACAAACAAACAGGGCTAAATGCTACAGTTACTGCAGTTCGCCCCCCAGGCCGCTTCGGCGCCTTAGAGCTGAAAGGCTCAACTGTATCAAGCTTTCACGAAAAACCACTTGGAGATGGCGCTTGGATTAATGGTGGATTTTTTGTGCTTGAGCCCCAAGTTTTAAGTCTTATTGATTCTGACAAAACTATCTGGGAACAAGAGCCAATGCGAATTTTGGCAGAAACTAATCAACTTGCCGCCTATAAACATGAAGGTTTTTGGCAGCCCATGGATACCTTACGAGATAGAAATTATTTAGAGTCTCTATGGGAAACGGGAGAGGCCCCGTGGAAAAGTTGGTAAAAACTCCATCCCCCCTATTTTGGGCGGGAAAAAAAGTTTTTTTAACAGGAAATACTGGCTTTAAAGGCTCATGGCTCTCGATTTGGCTGCAAAAGTTAGGTGCAGAGGTTTGCGGATTCTCCTTGCCACCTAACACCTCGCCCAGCCTCTACACTCTGACTAATGCCAATAGTTTATCTAAAGATACATTCAATAATTTAAGCAATGTATTCGAGTTAAAGAATTCGATCCTCTCAGCCCAGCCAAACATTGTTATTCATCTAGCAGCCCAATCATTAGTACGTGCCTCATATGAACAACCGGTTCAAACATTTGCAACAAATATTATGGGAACTGCAAATTTACTAGAGATCCTTCGTGAAATTAAGTCAGTAAAAGCAGCGCTAATAATTACCACAGATAAATGTTACGAGAATAAGGAATGGATTTGGCCTTATCGTGAGAATGACCCGCTTGGTGGGCGAGACCCTTATAGCGGCAGTAAAGCTTGCGCTGAAATCATCACTTCAGTTTATAGAAATTCATTTTTAAAGAGACAGGGGGTTGGAATTGCCACTGCCCGAGCAGGAAATGTAATAGGCGGAGGTGACTGGTCTGAAGATCGACTAATACCTGACTGTATCCGCTCTTTTCAAAAAAGTGAAAGAGTTGTTATTCGAAATCCATCGGCTACGAGGCCATGGCAACATGTTTTAGAGCCGCTCTCTGGTTACCTACTTCTAGTCGAGGCGCTCTATTCAAGCCCAGATAATTTTGATGATGCATTTAACTTTGGACCTCATGCTGAAAGTGTAAAACCGGTGGGCTGGATAGTCGACAGACTCTCTAAAATATGGGGCAATGAAGCCGCTTGGGCTATCGACACAAGCAGTCAGCCGCATGAAGCACAACAATTAGCACTTGATTCCTCTAAGGCGAATCTCCTTCTAGGATGGCAACCCAAACTTTCTTTAACACAAAGCTTGGAATGGACAATGGAATGGTATCTCAAGGCTGGTAAGAATCAAGATCCACGACAACTGGTTTTAGATCAAATTGAGAGGTACACCTCACTGGAGCAATCATGTTAAAGGCTGAACGTAAGTGTCGATTTTGTAACGCACATTTAACGGAAACATTTGCCAATCTTGGAATGTCGCCACTATCAAATTCATTCATAGCAAATGATAAGCAACACCTTTCAGAATCAATTTACCCGCTACATGCCTATGTATGCAGTCACTGCTTTCTGGTTCAACTTGAGGAATTTGAAAGTCCGCAAAATATCTTTACAGACTACCTATACTTCTCTTCTTTTTCCGATGACTGGCTCAAGCATTCCGAGAGATACGCTAATGATTCAATCAAAAAATTCAACCTTAACAGCTCGTCTACTGTAGTTGAAATTGCGAGTAACGATGGCTACCTTTTACAATTTTTTAAACAAAGAAAGATACCAGTTCTCGGCATTGAACCCGCATCAAATGTTGCGCAAACCGCAATTGCAAAGGGCATCCCCACGCAAGTAGCTTTTTTTGGGGTTGAAACCGCAAATCAACTCAGAGAAAAGGGGGTTTCTGCGGACCTAATTGTTGCTAACAATGTTTTAGCTCATGTTCCAAACATCAATGACTTTGTTGCCGGATTTAAAATGTTATTAAAACCAGCCGGCGTTACAACTTTTGAATTCCCATCACTTCATCGCCAAATTGAGGGAAATCAATTTGACACCATTTACCATGAGCACTTCTCTTATCTATCGCTACTTGCAGTCGAGCAAGTTATGGGCAAGCATGGTTTAAGAGTTTTTGATGTTGAGGAACTAAAAACACATGGAGGTTCTTTGCGTGTTTATGTGTGTCACCAAGATACTCCGCATCTCTCAACACAAGGATTGAAAGAACAAAGGCAGCGTGAAGCCGAGTTTGGCCTGAATAAGCTTACGGTTTATAAAAATTTTTGCAATGTTACCTCCACAATTAAGGCGGATCTACTTGAATTTTTTCTAAACGCACGTAAGAGCGGAAAAGTGGTTGCGGGATACGGTGCGCCAGCCAAGGGGAATACATTATTAAATTACTGCGGCATTGGACCTGAATTTCTACCATTCACAGTTGATCGCAGTCCTTATAAGCAAAATACACTTCTTCCTGGCTGCCGCATACCCGTTCTAAGTCCAGATCAAATATTTCAAAGTAAGCCAGATTATTTATTAATACTACCTTGGAATCTTCGCAATGAAATCAGCGCACAAATGTCAGAAATACGAAGTTGGGGCGGTAAATTTGTGACACCCATTCCAAAAATTGAAGTCTTTTAATGAAGTTTATTGAAACCCCGATATTTGGAGCGTTCATAATTGAGAGCAGTCCCTTTACTGATGAAAGGGGATCATTTTTTAGGACGTTTTGCCAAAGAGAATTTGAAAACCATGGCCTTGCAAAAACTTTTGTCCAATCTAGTATTTCTCAAAATAAATTTAGGGGGACATTACGAGGAATGCATTACCAGATTAATCCCACGAGTGAATGCAAGCTAGTTCGTTGTATACGAGGCAAAGCTTTTGATGTGATAGTAGATATCCGACCAGAATCACCTAGCTTTTTACAAAATTTCACTATCAAGCTTGATGAAAAAAATCCTGTAGCTTTATTTATCCCGCCCGGGATAGCTCACGGGTTTCTTACCTTAGTTGATAATACAGAGATTTTGTATCAAATGTCATCATACTATGAACCAAGTAAAGCTCATGGATATAGATGGGATGACCCCGCATTTAACATTATGTGGCCCAAAAAACCCACTATTATTTCAGTTACCGATGAAAATTGGTCAAACTTCATAATTTAGTATTTTCTCTAAAAATCAAGCATGCTATATGCGCGTGATGTCTTGGTATTGATAAAATTAGTCAAAATATCTCGAGAACAGGTTATTGCCACTGCAATTGCAATTGGCTTTAAGATTAAAAAAATTAATATGATAGGTTTTTATTAATGAAAAAGCTTACAATTTTAGTTCCCGTCTTTAATGAAGAGGGGAATCTGCCAAGACTACAAAAGAGATTAGACTTGGTGTTAGAAAAAATTAAGGGAAAAATTGACCCTGAAGTTATTATTTTGGATAACTGCAGTACTGATAATTCATCAGGTATTAGTAAATCTATTGTTAAACAATCAAGTTACTGGAAGTACATAAAACTATCCCGTAATTTTGGGTATCACAACTCTCTCGCATGCGGATTCGACATTGCGACTGGTGATGGGTTGATAGTATTAGCTGGAGACCTACAAGAACCCCCGGAATTTATACCTGAAATGGTTGAAAAATGGGAACAAGGTTATGAGGTGGTATACGGAATCTTAAATGAGAGGAATGATTCGTCGCTTCTCAAAACAATAGGTGCAAGAATTTTTTATCCGTTGATTTATACGCTTAGCGAAACTACACTGCCTCAAAATGCAACTGACTTTAGACTGATTGACCGTAAGATTATTGATGTAATAAAAAAAATGCGTGAGCCCGATAGATATCTAAGAGGCTTAATACATTGGTCTGGATTTAAGCAAATTGGTTTTCAGTACGATAGAGAAAAAAGGGTCTATGGAGAATCTGTTGCTGGAATTTGGTATTCAACTAAGTGGGCTTTAAATGCAATAATCTGCTTCTCTAACTTTCCCCTTAGGATCATTTCCTATTTTGGAATATTAGTATTACTAATATCTACTGGATTAAGCCTTTTCTTTATATATACAAAATTTTATCCACTAGCATTTCTACAGACGCCTCCAACTGGCAGTACAGTAATCATCCTTTTATTGCTTTTTATAATTGGTATGAACTCCTTATTTCTCGGCTTAATCGGCGAGTATGTTGGTCGTATTTACACTCAAGGTAAAGAAAGACCTCTATATATCATTGATGAATTTGAAAACTCTAGATAAGATAATTAAATAATAATTCATCAGCAAAATATTAGTGGATTAAACTTAATATGTACTTATCCCATGACACACGTCAAGTAATTGTTAGCGGAGCTACTGGATTTATAGGTCAGCACCTTGTACCTTTGCTAATAAATAATGGATATGAAGTTATAGCAATTGCTCGAAATTTAACAAAAGCAAAGTCATTCGAATGGTTCGAGAGAGTTAATTTTATTGAATTAGATTTAAACCGGGATACCTTCAAGTTCAGATTCAAAAAAGGAGCAGGGTTAATTCATTTGGCCTGGGACGGGCTTCCTAACTATAAATCATCTTTCCATATTGAAAAAAACTTATTCAGCAGTTATAACTTTATCAAATCTCTCGTTTGCCAAGGCATTGAGCATGTTTTAGTATCCGGCACCTGCTTAGAGTACGGCATTCAAAGCGGTCCACTTTCTTCGTCTTTGGATACAAATCCTCAAATCCCATACGCTATAGCAAAAGATTCGTTGAGAAAGTTTCTCAATTGCCTATCTAGCGAGAAAGCTTTAAATCTTCAATGGGCACGCCTGTTTTATTCTTATGGAGAGGGACAAAATCCAAATTCAATAATATCTCAATTAGACCAAGCGATGGTAAATAATGAATTAATTTTTAACATGAGTGGTGGGGAACAACTTCGAGATTATTTACCTATAGAGGAAGTTGCTATTCAATTATTTCAACTCTATGAATATAAGAAACCAGGTAATTATAATATATGCAGTGGCAGTCCTATTTCAGTTAGAAGTCTCGTTGAGCAAAGAATTAAAAACAATAGATCTAATATTAAGTTAGGAATTGGCATACTTCCATATTCAGACTATGAACCTATGGAATTTTGGGGAATTCGAGATTCGTTGACTTAAGTGCCTATAGAGTTTTTGAAGTGAGTCATCAGTTTTTGCTTTAGACGACCATGCTAACCATCTGAAAAAATTATTTATCTAGATAAGAATAATTTATAATTTTTATATAATTTAGAGCTTTCCATTACAGAATTATCCGGGAAAGCTATTTGCAATAGCTGAAAATATACAATCTCAATAGATATTTTTTCCTCAACGACGCTTACTTTATTTTTAACATCCATAGTGTCAAGCATAGTTTCGGCCTTGGAATAAAAAAATTTATCGAAAAAATGAAAGTTAATACACCCTTTCCTAAAAAAGTGCATATTAATAAAATAAAGTGATGTTGGATTCAGATATTTGAGGAATTTTTCGATCATAACTGTAATCAACAACTTACTATTAGCCTCTTTAAGATTGCACACTGAATGAAGAGAAATTAAGGCAGTTTGCTGCTCATAAACGTACCACTTAAACGCCTTCACAACGAAATTAAAACTCCATCCAATCGCAATTGCTTCCTCAATTTTATTAAAGTAATCTAGCTTATTAGATCCGATGTAATTAAGATCTGGATGGTAATACAAGTTGTTTTTTGAATAAATTACAACCGGAACACCGAAAATTGCAATTTCCTTTCCTACATTAGACCAAGAATTAAGAAATACATCGGCTTCATCTATAAAATCATAAATAGAAATGTTGTCTTCTGGTAAATTAAACCTAACATTAGGAGGGAGTCCCGATGTAATCAATTCAAGAATTTGTCTTGAATGCTCCGATGTCTTTTGCTCTCTTTTATTAGCAAATTCTCTGGGGTGCGGTCGAATAACTAAAAATGTATTCGGACGTTCTTCCGTATAACTTATTAAAGCCTTAATCCAATCAACTTGACTGGGGAAAATTTCTTTATCAAATGTTTTTTTTGCTCCAATAAATTCGGCTGCAACTTCTTCATCATAGCTAGCCATTGTTGCAACTAGAATTTTGCTTGAATCTGGGATACTAAAAAAACTTCTTACGCCATTGTTAGCCAATGATTTTCTGGCTGAATATGTAAAAATACTTTTGGCATTAAGCAATTCTTTAAAATGATCTATTACTTTTTTGTATTGTCCCAATGTATAGGTATTTTTTGAAAACTTAGCCCAATTTTCTATTAGATTTGAGTAGAACGAGTAAGCATCATTTTTTCCTATCATTAACGACTGTAGTCGCTCTGACAAATTACTTCCGGCGTGTAAAAAATATGTATCAATGCCACAGCTTCGTGCAACTTCGACTACAATTTTATTTACTGAATACATTGAGTTATACAAAACTATTGCATCTATATTTTGAGATGCAATAGTTTTTCTTATGATATGTGCTGCATAGTATGTATCGCGTAATTCACTTAGATAACGCTCATGTAATTCTGGACTCACAGCAAGATTGATGAGTTTATGCCGGAGTATTATCTGATAAAAAGCAATTTTTCCAATATTTATTCCATGATACTGAAGCTCAAATGCTTTTTTAATATCTAAGTTAGATATTATGGCATCAACCTCATCAATACAATCTTGAGTTAACAAATTTTTAAGTGTTGGGCCAGTAAAGTCAAAATTTTTTCTTATGTAATTGTCAGTTTTTTGACATTCACTGCAGACAGCATCACAACCTTTTTTTATTTTTTTATCTCTGATTTCACCAGCAATTTTTACAATTTTTGGTATGCAATAATCCCCTAGCGCACCTCCACAGGTTAGATAAACTATCTCATTTCCAGCCCTCCTTAAAGAATCTGCAACAATTGCCTCTGGAAATGAATGCTTCCATGGCAAGGAATGGGGTGAGAAAAAAAGCACTTTCATTAAATATTCTTATTTAATGATTTTTAACCATGTGATTATATTTATTAGTTGCCAAAAAAACATCATATGATTTTCACTATTCTCACTTAATTTAACTATTTTCCTATGCTCATCAAATAAACTTTTAACCATGCAAATATTATAGATTTGTAAATCTTTAAAAAAGTTTGAGTTAATCAAATCTCCAAGCTCTTGCGAAAATTTTTCCGTTGAAAACCATAGATGCGCCGGTGCATTCCAGCCTGTTTTAGCAACCCTATTTCGAGTCTCCTCAGGAAGTATTTCCTTCATAGCTTTTCTAAGCAATACCTTTGTTACACCTCCATTAATTTTTAGTTCGCCGGGGATCCTAAACATAAACTCAGCCAATCTGTGATCAAAAAAAGGATCAATATGATCAATATTGAATTTTGTTGTTTGCCTATCTTCGGCCCTGAGACAGCAGGGTGCTGTTTCTCTAAAAATATCTTGATATGTTCGATTTTTTAAATAGCTTTTAAACGGGTGATCCATCTCGGGTCTAAATGTACCTAAATCAAAATAATCTTTATTTATTGTATTTTGATACCTAGAATTTTCGTAAATATGCGGGATACATATTCCAGGTTTTTTTATATCAACCATACGCTGAAGTGACATTTCCGCGACAGACCTATTTTTTTTAAAAATTGGGTGGTTATGATATTCAGCCCACTTCTCAACCTCATGCGAGTATTGATTTTCTTTATCGGCGCTCTTAAGATCTGCAAAATGAAAAAAGAAGTGCTCATATTCACCAGCATTTAATTCATCGCCGCCAAGCCCTCCAAATAAATTTTTGAAGCCTGCATTAGAGACTTCATTGCAAAGTACATAATGAGATAACCAAGTTGCAGTTGCTACAGGCTCATCATGATCGCGAACCATACCATCAACCAAATCAAATAAATTAGGGACATCCACTTCTACTGGGTTCCACTTTTGAACCTTTGATTTGAGCATACTTTTAATATCTTCAGATTCATCATACGTTTTATCATGATAAACGGTTGAAAATGCTGTTTGTTTTTGACCAGTAGAATGAACGGCGCAAGATAAAACCGAAGAGCTATCAAGTCCACCAGAGAGAGTAAACGCTGATCTTCCACTTACAGAATTAATTCTTTTATCAACAGAATCTATTAATAGATTCTGATACTCAGCAGCTAATTCTGCTTCACCTTTATCAAAATTTGGCTGCTCATACAGATCCCAGTAACGCTGAATATGTAATCGACCTTTTAACACTCGTAGAAAATGTGCAGCAGGCAACTGTCTAATTTGTTTATAGGGAGACTCATCGGAAACATTATCTATATAGCGGTAATGCGCCCCAGCAAATATGGCCACAAATCTCCTATTCGGTTCCTTAGTTAACCCTGGCACACAAAACAACCCTCTAGGCCTTGAGGCAAATGCAAAATGGCTTGGAGAATTAACATAATAAAGTGGCTTAACGCCAAATCGATCGCGCGCTATGAATAATTCTTCTGTATCTTCATTAAATAATGAAATTGAAAAATCTCCATTAATTTTCTTGAGAGAATCTTCAAACCCAAACCTACCGTAAAGCTGATTAAAGCGGTAAGTATCATTGCACCCATTCTCAATTCCAAGCATTAAATCAATTTCTTGTCGGTTATAAAAAAGCCCATCTATAGCAACAATAACTGCACCAAATCGAGATATCTCAGGGGTTCGCCATCCCGCCCATACAAATACGCCAAATTTACCAGCATTTAGTGCCTGACCATGCCATGAGCTATTGGATGTAATCCCCGCCTCCATTTTTGATGCGAGCTCTTTAATGTTGAGGGGTTCATTACTTATGATTCCAGCGATTCGTGACATACTATTTTTTCTTAGCTAAAACAAATTTCCAATGATGCGGGTGATCAATCACCATTTCTAAAGCGCCACCAGTTCGCAAATCTGTTATTACTTCCGCCTCATATCCATAGCGACTAATAAATTCAATGAGCTCGTCCTGACCATAATGATTTACGTGCACATTTAAATTTGCACCGTTATCAAGATAATTATCTCTGACATACGAATACTCGGATCTCTCTTTTATTGACTCCCTCAGCAGGACAGTTTTTTGAGATATTTTCAGCATTCTCTCAAGCGGCTTGTGATAATTATCAATATTTGATAGTACGTTGATACAAACTGTATGGTCAAAGACCCCGTCTAAATCCTCAATTCTGATATTTTGAAGGTTTTTAATCGGAAGGCGATACCTACTCAACTCATTTCGACCAATATCTATAAGGGGTTTTGATGAGTCAATGCCCCAATATTCTGCAGGTATTTTTCTTCCAGTAATTGAGTGGAAAAAATAACCGCTTCCGCAACCAACATCTAATATCGAATCACCGTCTGCAATATGTGGCGTCAATAATTCAATCGCTTGCGCATGACAAGTCATCTCAGGGATTTCTAGTCTGCACCTTTTTTTATATAAATCTTTTACTATGGAGCTATGCTCCCAAATATTGTATTTATTCCACCCATCTGACTGAATCATTTTTTTGCAACAATGCAAAAAGCAGAGGCCATGAAGTAACCTCTCCAATCTTTTGGATCTTTTTCCATATTTATACTGCTTTGCATAAATAGATTATGAACTGACTTCGAAAACTGTGGTGGAAGACTGTGAAAATGATAAAACATAGTCTCAACTTCCTTAAAGCCGGCACCTTTAAATGCCCTTTCCAATTCAAGAGGATTGTGAAGTCTTGATAAAATCTCATCATAGCCGGGCTCCCCTATCTTACCCTGTCTTATCGGAGGCAAATCTGTTCTTAGTTGTGATTTTAGCTGAGTTAATTCGCTTATTAAATTCTCACCCTCTTCATTCGCAGCCTGCCCCCTAAGCTCTTCAACGGGAATCAGTTTCTGCATAAAGAACTCATAGGTATGTCGATTCAAGGTAAATAATGAAAAAAGTGCATTCCTGGCTTCAACTATTGCGACCCCACCAGGCATAAGAGAGTTATAAATATTGTCTATCACCTGAATCTCGTCCTCTTCTCTAAGATGAGGAAACACTCCGCAACTGACAATCGCATCATATGGGTCATCTTCTTTTCCGTTACGAAAATAGCCGGAAGGATTTAATACGCTTGCCTCCCATACATGAGACTCTGGCATTCCAAGGTCCGCCATAACATTTTTAGCCTCTAGGACCATCTCGGGGGTTAAATCGAATCCATAAATCTCTCGGCCATTTTGCACGAAATGTCGCAACATGGATGCTGGGCCACAGCCGGCATCAAGCACTCTTTGTGAACCTGCATCATTGAGTATCGATGTAATTAAATTTAAGTGAACGGCAGGATAAGGCGCTCCATCTCCATAGTATTCATCGTAATAAACCTTGCCCCAGGTTGAATAACAATCCTTAACTGTCTTTTCAATATCAACTGCGGTAGTTTCTTTTTTAATCACTTTATTTCCTCATAAAACCACGTAATGTATATTTCGTACTTGGCTCTCTAATCCGCTCACAACATATTAGCTGAAAACCTGATTTTTTAGCTAATAAAGCAAATGAAGAAAAGCTAAAAACATGAACATGGCCAATTAAAAACTCTTCTCTACTCTTTCCCTCTATTGCTGCAGCTTCACCATCAGGCAACTCCACATATATCAAACCGTTTTTTGATAGTAATTGCTCAGCATATGCGAGCACTTCTACTGAATTATTAATGTGTTCTAAAACCTTATTGAAGGTAATCAAGTTATAAAAACCAAGGGAACTCTGACCCCTTAAGTCACCACAAAAACTGTTGATACCAACGACTTCTTTATGATGCTCTATCAGGCGCTCATCCATATCTATAGCTGTACACTCCCACCCAAGCTTCTTCATCTGGAATGGAAATACACCCAATCCAGCACCAACATCCAATAGACTTAGAGTGCTGAGTAAATCATTTTTCCAATAATTTCTACAAAAATTGTCAACATACTTTACGCGTCCTGCATTGTCGGACTCGGACTGACTCAGTAAATTAATTCTGTCGAAAGCTTTTTTAATGCCATCCTGATCTTGGTATGTGGAGGAAACATATTCTCCTGAGTACAGGTTATTTTGATTCCTGTCAAAATGCTCCAAAAAATGACCGCAATTTTTACAACAATACATTTCCCGCCAGTAATTACCTTGATTAGCTAATGAGAAATTTTTCTCCACATCTAGAGGGGCATCATATGAGAATTTCCTCTCAAGATTTTCTTGGGAGCACATGGGGCATATTAAGCAATTTACTTTCACGTTAAATTATTTTTCAAATAGTTTTGTTATTTTTTGAATTTCTTGATCATCATCTAACCAACATACGAAGTTTTGTAAATCTGAATTTATGTAAGTAAAAAATTCAAATTCTTTGCCTGTCTCAACAAGCATTAGAAAAATTTTTCCAAACTTAGAAACAACCAAAGCACCCCTCAAGCCAAAAGACTTCAATCTGCCGTTAATCGAGGGTGTGGCATAAAAACCCCAGCTTTTTCTTGTAACATCATACTGTCCGCCTGAGTCAGTTGTGAATGTAACCTGCTCATCGGGCTTTAATTCAATACTTCCGCAATCTGAAAGTTCCAGCTTGATTCCAGCCCCAGTAACCTCAAATTTCCGAGGGGGGTCAAGGGGTTTAATTTGCATCCCAATTCCAATCTTTAATCAAGAAATTATTAATTTTCCATTGACTATCTGAGTGACTCCAAATATCTAAATTTCTAAATTTTTCGCAAATGTTGTAAAAAGATTTAACATCGATTTTTGCAAAATCACAGAATTTATGAATATCTTCTTTAGGGAATTGATTTCCAGTCTTGGTAATTATTTGAATTGCCTCATCTCTACTCATTCTATTATTTCGTATCTCAAGCGATAAATTATCAAAAATCCTAGTAAATCCAAATTTATACCATTTAATCCAATGATGTATCGAGATAAAGTCGTCATCTATATCAGCGTAGTCATATAAGCCAGTCCGAGCCCCCCCACTTGCAAACTGAAAACCGTTAGCTTTTGCTGATGCTAAGCTTGTCTCCGGATCCCACTCAAAGTAATGCCCAAGGAATATGGCATTCAAGTCATAATTCTCCAGCAACCCCTCACCTGGGCCAAAATAGGCTGCGAGATTTTTTGGTGTAAATCCATCGCCGACCCAATCTGCTGCAGTCGTTCCATGCGTAACTCCAAATTTAGAAAGCCAAGCTGAATTTAATCGATGGCCTCCCAAGGTGTCGTCTTCAGATC
>Ga0214921_10002506_pt1 | contig 29748 bp, 11 predicted proteins | sample LL1505_MetaG_FD_177992 | JGI IMG/M metagenome (GOLD analysis project Ga0214921, IMG submission 177992) | Freshwater microbial communities from Lake Lanier, Atlanta, Georgia, United States - LL-1505 | ecosystem: Environmental > Aquatic > Freshwater > Lake | place: USA: Georgia | collected...
GTTCTCAAAGCTTGGCGTCAATTTAGCTGCCGGAGTACCGCACGAGACAGGTGCTGAGTTCGGAGCTTGCAGGGTTAGGGCCAGAATCGTGATTCCTCGCGGTTATTATCTGGCGGGCGTGACGCAATCGTCCCAAGCTGGAGTGATCAAAACTGCCGGCGCCCGTGGTGAAATCAGAACTGTCCTCGCAGTGCAGGCAGCGGAAAGGTTTCAAGGCATGCGGATGCCGGCTTTTCCTGGAACTGACGGCGAGGGCAAAATCATCGAATCTCGGGTGAGATTTGCACCGAGAGACGAGATGAATGAGCCGCTTTTAAATCTTGGCGGGTCTTTTACCACGCCGTTGTCGGGTGTCCGCTATATGTGCCAATATTCCCGTCAATCACCCATTGCTATGGACGTTGAGTTCCGCGCAGCAGTTCGAGGACAACGAAGAAAACCTGGATCGTCTGTCATTATTTCCGTGGATAGCGCTGATGTGCAGCTTCATGTGGATACCCAATTAGCGCGCTGCTCAGGTTTTACGCAATAAAAGAGCCTACATGACTCGATTTTTTTCTGTATCATTGGGTGTCAAAGCCCTGATTCTGGAGAAAATCACAAATGAGTCTGTCCATGAACTCGACATCGTCCAATAGTCAGAACACCCTCAGAATAAATCGCGACTATTTTGGTAGAGATCTAAATCAAGCCGCTGACCAGCTAGCTCCACAAGCCCGGTCAGCGCTTCACTCACTTCAAAACAAATCCTGCGCCGGCGCTGAATTCACTGGATGGTTTGACTGGCCTGCGGGCCGCGGCTTCAGCCTCGCTCAAGACATTCTCACGTGGCAAAAATCACTGACCGTTGATTATGATTTGATCGTCGTGATCGGCATCGGAGGGTCTTATCTTGGGGCCCGCGCTGTGGCAGATTTAATGACCCATACTTTTGCTTCTGCACCAGGTATTGAATCCACGGTGACGGGAAAGCCCATGATCGTCTTTGCTGGCCACAACATGTCAGAGACGAGCCTCGGCGAACTTCTTGATCTGATGTCCACACGAAAACCAATGGTCAACGTCATTTCCAAGTCAGGCACAACGACGGAACCGGGCGTAGCGTTTCGCGTGATTCGATCTTTCATAGAGCAGCATTACCCCAAAGACGCCAGCAAGCGGATTATTGCCACGACCGATGGCAAAAAAGGCGCGTTACGAAAACTTGCTGTTGAGTCTGGTTACAAGGCCTTTGAAGTCCCCGATGATGTCGGAGGTCGCTACAGCGTCTTAAGTGCCGTGGGGCTTGTGCCTTTGGCGTTACAGGGAGTCGACATTGAGTCCATGTTAAAAGGGGCGGACCGCGTCTTCGGTGATCTAAAAAAACCAACACCCTCGGCAGAAGGCCTGGTGGCTCTGACCTACGCACAATGTCGTACGGCCGCATGGAATGCCGGCAAGCGAATCGAAGTCACGGCGTACCCAGAACCAAAAATGCGAAATCTCATTGAATGGTGGAAACAGTTGTTTGGGGAAAGTGACGGCAAGAATGGTCATGGGCTATTCCCCGCCAGCATCGAATGTACCATGGATCTGCATTCTATGGGCCAGTACATGCAGGAAGGCGCGCGTACGATGATCGAGACTTTTCTCGCCGTCGATCACCCGCGCCGTGTTACAAAAAACAAAGAACACCGTTCGATCACAGTTCCTCAGTCAAAGTCCAATCTCGACGAGCTCGCGTACTTGGAAGGCAAGCCTGTAGATGCCGTTAATAACACGGCGATGCTCGCCACACGTGTTGCTCACAGTGCTGGCGGCGTACCAGCTCTCGAGTTACGCATGCCAGATTTTACCGCCGAATCACTGGGGGCCTTATTTGCAATGTATGAGACCGCCTGTGCTATAGGCGGCCTCATGCTCGGAGTGAACCCATTCAATCAGCCCGGAGTGGAAGCATACAAGCTCAAAATGTTTGAACTCTTGGGCAAACCTACAAATTAGTCCAAGCTACAAACACTCACTGCGAGACATCCTCTAGAGGTAATTCGCACTCTTTGTATTGCTCTACACCGAACTCTTGGCGCCGGCACGAATTGTAACTTTCCGCACCATGATCGATGTGCCTACACTCTTTATAGACGTCTACGCCGTGTGACACGTGACGACAGCTTCGATATGAAGAGATACCAAAGGATGGATGCTCGCATTTTCGACATCCACCTATGGGACCAACTTGGCCGCACAGGTCGCAATCATGACGTGCCACGAAATGTTCGACGCCACAGGACGGTGAGCGTTGATCGGCAAACAGCTCGACGCCGCACGCCTCCGTGCGTGCCGATTTATAGACAGCCACGCCACATAGTGGATCCTTTATTTCTTTGAATAGCTCGACCCCACACTCAGGGTGGCGTGCACGCCTCGTTAGTTTTGGATTTTTATCTTCTACGGGCACGGCCACCTGACATGTAAAATTATAGTTTCCGCTGCGGTCTTGGGCTGTCAGGGAGAAAGCGCTGTCTTCTGAATATTTTTCTCGCGTCAGTGACACACTTAGCCCGGAGCCAATTCCTAGAGTTTTTGGCAGTTCATTCGCTGACTTCAAATTCACAAGGCCAGACCAATCCAGTGCCACACGTGGCAAATATGACCGCACAAGTTCCGTAGGCTCCCAACGAATTCTGGCCGCCACATGATCAGCGTGCGCCGTCGCATCACAACGTAATCCATATGACTTTGCGCGTACGCAGGCGTTGTACTTATCGAGGGTGACCTCTGATGCGATACTTTTAAACGACTGAACCGCAGATGACTTGTACGATTCAAAATTACGATCTTCGCAATACGCATGACGAATGTGCAAAACATCCGCGCGAATCAGTGCATCATGATAAGACTGTGTATCGGTGCGATTATAATTGAGTTCTCCCATATTTTTGCCATATTGTGTGAGCGAGTCAATCATGAGCCCAAAACCATCGCTGCGCGTTCCTTTTCTAGCGTGGGACTCTGATAATAAATGCCCCATCTGCTCATCGTCCAGGGAGCAAACCGCGTCCCGCATTTTTTGAACGTCCGAGTCCGAACTTACATTCACGAAAACGTCGCGAGCCTCTGCAAATAAAATCTCAACACACGCCCCTGGAGCCCTTCCGTTCTCGGTCTCGGTTTGGGACGATATCGCTGCGGCAGCTCTCGCATCAGCTGAAAGGTCGTTCACTTGTCCCGCGCCATTCAAAATACCGTGTTTTTGGTCATGACTGCCGCAGCCAAGTATCATGACGAAAAAACCTGGCAGTAAAACCTGCCAACGCCTCAAAAAACGAACGCCTACCTTGTTACTAACTCGATTTATTCCAATTAAATGCATAAAGACTCTCCATTGAAAAATTCACTCTTGTGATAACTTCAGTTTGATTCATACAACAGAAGAGTCTCGATTCTGTTATCTGGCGTTGCGGAATGTTGAGAGTGAAAAAAACCTCAGAGAAAATTCTCTGAAGTTTTTTGGTCACTCAATAAAACATGCTGGAAAAACGATTAGTAATAACCAATCGGTTGAACCTGGCCACCGTAGTAGTTGCCTTGTCCATAAGGATTCTGGCGGTAAGGATTTTGGCCGTAAGGATTTTGGCCGTAAGGATTTTGGCCGTAAGGATTTTGATTGTAGCCGTATTGGTTATAGGACTGTTGTTGGCGGTAGTAGTAATAATAGTTCGTTCCACCAGCTTGGTAAGAGTTCTGGTACTGCCAAGAGTAAGGATTGCCGCCGTAGTAGTACGTTGGCTGATAGTTACGGTATCCATTCCAACCGCCATACTGACCGAAGTTGCGGAAGTTGAACCAACCACGACAGGACTCTGTAGACGATGCTGCATCCATTTCATCAACCACTGCGTCTGGTTTGTGACCAGCGTTGAAAGCCGCTGCGATTGCATCCCCAGAAACGTTAGCTTGGGCGTTCGGAATAATTCTCATGTCAGCCTGAGCTGTCATTTCCTGGCCATTGCTACCAACTGGAACTGCGATGACGGCGGCATCTGGCATCACTGTAGGAGTAGCTTTCTGCTGAGTTTGTTGACTTGAGTCAGCAGAGCCTTCTTTCATCGCTCCACAGCTTGTCAGAGCCAACATAGCTCCAACTGTAAAGATTCTTGCACTTTTCATAATTCATCTCCTTTTTGGTTATTGGGATCATGAGTTCAATGATCACGCGAGGGACGTATTATGACGGAATCACCGCACCTGCAAATACATTGCGCAGAGTCATTGCATCACGAATAAAGTTTTACGACAAATTGACAGAGGTTCGGCCAAAGTGGCCCGATTTCGCAATCAAGCTAACTTCCCCAAGGATTCACTGCCCAACGAAATTCTGACCACACACCCTTAGGGTTTCGCCGTTGATAGCCATCGCCGCGTCAGAAAGCAAGAAAGTCACAGCTTGCGCCACATCGTCTGGTTCGCCAGCTTGCTTCAATGAATTAAATCGTCTGGCCACCTCGCGGACAGCAAGAGGCATGGCCTCGGTCATCCTAGTCTCGATAAAGCCTGGCGCAACGCAATTAAACCGCCCACGAGCAACATGGGCCGAGTTATTGTCCTGCGCGGATGCGAGTGCCTTTACGTAGCCAATCAGTCCTGCTTTCGATGCCGCGTAGTTCGTTTGCCCTGGGTTGCCTGCAATCCCACCGACACTTGATAAATAAACAAATGATGCATCTTTTGCACAAATGAAATCGTGATCTTTTCCCGTCACCATCTCTGTTATTGCAACCGGGATCTCAAAATTAAGTCGCAACACGGAGTCCCATTTCTGGCGATTCATTTTGAATAATGTCTTATCGCGTGTGATGCCAGCGTTGTGCACGACGCCATGAATCGGTGCCAACTCGCGTAGTTTTTTCACGGTTGTGGCAACCGCATCTGGTTGCAGCAAATCGATCGGCATCGCGAGGCCTTGAACTTCGCGAGCCATCGCTTCAAGTGCTTTGAGTTCTTCTGGTCGATCCAGTAACAGCACCTTGGCGCCCTCGGCCGCCACACGTCGCGCAATAGCTGCACCAATACCCTGAGCTGCACCGGTTACAAGAATCGTGCGTCCCTCTAGTAAATTTTCAAACCGTTGGAGTAGTGAGTCCGATTTTAAATATTGTCTGTCCTGCAAATGCAGCACCTGCCCTGTGACAAAGCTTCCGTGGTCACTTAGCAAATAACGAATGACTCCATTCACTCCTAGATTCGTTAGACCTGCATGCTCGCCGCTTGCCGGCAAGAGCAGCAAGTTAACTGTAATTCCACGCCCCCCAAGTTCTTTGGCCAGACTACGTACAAATCCTGACAAAGCCTCTTGCGTTGCAGCTGCAACTGATTGAGTTTTTACCGCACGACCTACAATTAAAATATGGGCGCAAGGAGTTAATGTACCAATACGGTGATGGAAAAACTCATACAACGCATGCAGAGATTCGGGACTTGAAATGTTGGTCGCATCAAACACTAACCCTTGGAGATGAGTTGGTTCGCCAGAAAGATTCGCACCGGCATCAAGTAATGCCGCTGAAAGCTCCGCCTCGACTGTCGATAGCCTCGCGCTCTTATCTGAAGCCACTGACTGGAGGCTACCCAGAGCAATATTGCGGCCCACGAGCGTAGCGTGTTGCCACGGAGCACGCTGACGCCTGAGATTCTGCGGCAAAGGGATCGGAATCCCCGTCTGTTTAACGACGGTTCTTGCGATATGACTGCGGCTTAACGATAAGAAAAAATCAGACATGACAGCCCCCGCTTATTGAAGCCTTACTGCGTTGAGGAACTAGACAAACGAGCGATCATATGCGGCTTCACACCGTTTTTCTCAAGAACGCGCATCTGGAGAACGCCCTCGTCCTCCCACCAGCGATAACGAAGATTGGACGGCAGAAACACGGGTAATTTAAATTCTGACTCGACGCGGATTCCCTCGGCCATCATCTGTACTGGATGCATGGCACAGGTGCGTCCGACTATCCACATTCCATGGAGCATCATGCCTTTGAATCCAAGAATCTTGGCCGTCATAGTGCTCAAATGAATGGGGTTAATATCTCCAGAAAGTCGGGCGTACTGCCGCGCCGTCGACTGCCTCACGTTCCATGATGATTCTTGTGCCGCAACATGATTATGAACCGGACTAGGGGCCCGCACACCGTCACGCTTACGTACCGCACTGCGCCGGTACATCGTAAGCTTTGTCGTCGAGACCACTTGACCCTCGACTGCGGCCTCGGTCACCATGTCAAACTCCACACCACGGTCCACCTCACGATGGCCCTCGACCCAGCACTTATAGGATACCGGCTCATCCAAACGAATTGGTCGCTCTTGCTCAATCACAGTACGAATGTGGACTGTTCCCATCGCCTGGAAGGGGAACCTGGGATCAGACAAATGTCTAAGATGGGTCATGAAGGTGGTCACCGCCGGATACGCAGGCGGAAGAACACCATAATCCTGCTGATTCCAGGTTTTTAGAAGCCCCTCATAGAGCTTACGGTCAGGTAGGGCTGCTTTGAGACTCGTCTCGATGCGTTGAATTGTCTCGCCAGGTTTGAGTCCAGGCTTGGGTTGCATCGCTCGCCAATAGGTTTTTAAAGAAAACATTAAGAATATCCTCGGTATTTTTTATGCGGAACAGGTGGAAATTCTACTTAATTTCGTCTATTCTCGCCGCTCCAAAAAATTGGTTGTTTTTTATGCAGACCGCTTACTCAAGGAGCCTCTACGTGGCCACCCAAATCGCAGAACACCTCAGAAATATATGCATTATTGCCCACGTTGACCACGGCAAAACGACCCTTGTCGACCATCTCCTGCGTCAAGGCGGCACATTCCGCGACAATCAAGAAGTCGCCGAGCGGGTCATGGACTCCATGGACCTTGAGCGCGAGCGCGGTATTACCATCATGGCCAAGAACACGGCCGTGAAATACGGTGATAAGAAGATCAACATCGTCGACACCCCGGGTCACGCCGACTTTGGCGGTGAGGTCGAGCGCATCATGGGTATGGTTAACGGCGCGATTCTATTGGTTGATGGCGCCGAAGGTCCTTTGCCCCAGACACGTTTCGTACTCCAAAAAGCTCTGCAGCAAAATCTGCGTATTATCCTAGTCATCAACAAAGTCGACCGTCCCGAGTGCGAGGGCGGCGAGCGCATCAAAGAAGTCCTCAATCAAACCTTTGACCTCTTCGTAGACCTTGGCGCAACCGACGAACAAGCCGATTTTCCAATTATTTACGCCTGCGCACGCCACGGCTGGTGTACGACCGAGATGGACGAAATTCCAGCCCTGATTAGCGGCGAACGCAAAGGCACACTCAAGCCGATGTTCGATACGATTCTTGCGACCGTCGAGCCACCGAAAGTAGACCTCGAGGCTCCATTCCGCATGCTTGTTTCCAACCTTAGCTACAACGACTTTGTTGGTCAGCTCGGTATTGGTCGCGTCTTCTCAGGCACCATTCGCAAGAATCAGCCAACTGTTCGCCGCGGCGTCAATGATGCCGACCAGCCATTAGATGAAAACTTTCTTGCAACGAAGATTTACACTTACGACGGCCTCAAACAAGTCGAGGTTGACGAACTGCAAGCCGGCGATATCGGCCTTGTGGCTGGTTGCCCCAACTATCAAATTGGTGACACTCTCACATCCACCAAAGACGTCCCGATCATTCCGCGCGTAGCAGTCGAGCCACCAACACTGGCCATGATCTTCTCTATTAATACCTCCCCGCTATCAGGTCAGGAAGGGGACGCTATTCAGTCCCGTAAACTTCGTGACCGCCTAGTCAAGGAAACACGCGTGAACGTGGCCCTAAAATTTGAGGAAACTGACCAGCCAGATCAGTTCCGAGTCCTAGGTCGCGGGGAATTACAGTTTGCGGTCCTAATTGAACAAATGCGCAGGGAAGGCAGCGAATTCATGGTCGCTCGTCCAGCCGTATTGTACAAAACTGATGCGAATGGTAACCGTCTCGAGCCGATTGAGCTTGCCGTGTTAGACTTACCAGAGACTTATGCGTCGGACGTCACAAGGCTTTTCCAAGAACGCCGCGGTATTTTGCAAAAATACGAAAACCAATCTGTCGCTTCCACCGGCGGAACATCACGCGTACGTCTTGAAATTGAAGTCCCAACTCGCGGCCTTCTCGGCATGCGCAGTAAGTACCTAACCGCTACGCGCGGCGAGGGGCTATTTAGCTCGCAACTTCTTGGCTACAAGGAACACCGCGGAGATATTATCCACCGCATCAACGGCGCAATGATTTCTGATCGTGACGGCGAAACCGTCGAGTATGCGCTATTTAGCATCGAAGAGCGTGGTACGCTGTTTGTCGGCCCTGGCGTAAAAGTCTACGAAGGCATGCTCATCGGCGAACACGCCAAAGAAAATGACCTCAACGTCAACTGCTGCCGGGAGAAAAAGCTGACAAACGTTCGCGCTTCTGGCGCTGAGATCCTCGTAACATTGCGAACCCTCCGCAAAATGAGCCTTGAGCAATACATCGAGTGGATCGAAGACGATGAGTGGATTGAAGTCACTCCGCAAAATATACGCATCAGAAAGAAAGTCCTGAAACAAAACATGCGTTCGGTAAAACGCGAACGGGACTAATTCATGCTGGCAAAGAAAACGCCCACATTTTTATTAATGGCTAGTCTGGCGTTTGCTGCAGTATTTGCGGCTTTGGCGTTCTATATTTCAGGTGACAAGTGGGGCAGGGGCCCGCAGGACGGCGGGCCCGCGCAACGTGCAAACAATCCCCCTGTCTACGGCGAGCTCTACGGTGTCTACGCGTTCACGGACCAAAACGGTCAGCCGTTCTCTACGGCCGGCATGCATGGTCGCATGTGGTTGGTAAATTTTTTCTTTACCTCCTGCGATGGACCTTGCCCGCTCATGACCTCCAAAATAGCTGCTCTGATGAACGAGCATCCAAACCTGCATGCACTCTCCCTCACGACCGATCCCGAGACCGATACTACGGACGTACTCAAGGCTTATGGCGAAAAATTCAAAGCTGACACCAAGCGTTGGACGATGGCCCGCAGCGAAGAGAAAAATCTCGAGCGCTTTGGGCAAGATGTTTTGAAATTGCCCGTGGGCGAAACACCGGACGCCCATTCAACAAGGATTGTCTTGATTGACGCGAAAGGCCAAATCCGCGGCTGGTACGACAGCCAAGAACCCGACGTAGTCTCTGTTCTGTCTAAAGCTATAAGCTCGCTATAAAAGAATTAAAAGGGGACACCCACCTGGTTGGCTAATGAATGACCAATCAGGTGGGTGTCCTCTTTTTTGAGCTTCGTGATATAATAAGCCATCAATTTTATAGACCAAAAAACGGGGTGTTACCGTGGCCAAATCAGTTGCTAAACACTGGGGCATTGTTGGTGGAGTGATCGTCATCGCCGCAGGGGCTGCTCTTTACGTCAATTACGGAATGGGCCCCCGCGAAAAAGAATTTAGTCTGATCAAACCTTGGTTTGAACCGGATGCCGGCGGCGAAAAACTTAGCGAAGGGTTCCTCTGGATCCATCGTCAATGTCGCGACAATTTAGCTGATCTCGACGCCGACGGTGAGCTTTCCAAGCGCGGCGCGTCAGAAATTTCTCGTGTGAATCCTCGGACGTGGAAATTTAAATTGCCAATGGATACCAAATGGAGTGATGACGGCAGCGTCGTCACGGCGGACGACTACGAAAAAGCTTGGGCCGCAAGATCGAAGCGCATCAAGGCTCCTGAATTCACTCGCATCAAAAAAATCTCGACAGAAAAAAGTACCTCCAAAGACGTCCTCAATAACAATGTGCTAATTGTCGAACTTGACGGTAGCGAAAATCACGTCCAGGATATGGCAGCTCTCAGCTCGCCATGGCTCACAGCTCTCAAGATTAAAGATCCAGCCAGCTGGTCGTGGGCGCAAGAAACCTCCGGCCCATGTGACGGAGCCTTTGTGCCCAAGCAGAAAAAAGGCGAATTTGTATTGACCCGTAATCGTTACTGGCGCGAATTCAAACCCGAACTCATATCGGTCATTAAAGTCACCCTGGAAAACAAAAATGCACCATCTCAAGTCGAGCTGTTCCGCAAAGGCATGCTTTCCTTTGTTGGCCCTGAGACTGATGACTCGTCGCAGCGGGTTGTTTACGGTCGCGCTTTTCTTGAGCCAAAAGCCTATTACATTATTTTAAATCCTCGCGGCGTGTTTGGCGGCAGCCTCGCTGCGTTTCCTCATTTTGCCATCAACCGCGGTGAACTGGCCGCTGTGGCGGAAGGCACCGAGCGCTTCTACATGATGAGCCGCATTTTGCCATTGTCTCTATTGTCGCGTGATAGCACCGGCAATGTGGTCCGCTTACCAAGCGTGAATTTTGAATCCGTCATGGATGCGCGGCATACTTTGGGCGTCAAAGACGACTCAACTCCGATCGCTAAAATCACGCCGCCGTTTAAACGCAAACTCCGCATCGTCGCCCCTGAGGATCAAGCCATCGACGCCGTGGTCGAACGTTTCGGTGCACGACTGAAAGCCAACTACAATATTGATTCCGACGTCACTGCACTTGAAAATCCAAATAGCCTTCCTGCAGAATGGGACGTGTTGTTTGTGACAGTTGACATCAAAGACGGCGTACCTGGCTGGTCTAGGGAGCTCGCGCGCGTCGTAGCGCAAGCCGCGCCATCCCGCCAAGATTTGGTCAGCAAAATCTTGGCCGTTGGCAAAGAAAAAAATGACCTGCGACTCACGCAAAAATCCATGGCCGCCGCGTTTGACGTGGATGCCATGGCACCTCAGCGGACTGTCTTGATCCCGTTGGGACAATTCGGTTACGAAGTATTGGTCGAGGACGGGGTGATTGACGTGGCGATTTCTGGACAAGGTCGCCGCGATCCTGATGTCAGCCGTGCGCGCCGTCTGATTGCCCAACCGCTCCAAGGTAAAAAATCATGACGCTATCCATGACAATCTCACGGTGGGTTCAAAGTTCTTTAGTGCTCATCATCCTAGTCTCGGCTGCGTCTGCCTGCACGCGGCAAAACTGGCGTGACACACCAATTCGCATTGAACCTGTTAAGCCGCTAACGGCCGCCGTTGGTCAAGATGTGAATTGGTCATTTCGGGCCTGGCGCGGAAACCGGGAGCTGCAAATCATTAATGTCACAGCTCGTTTATTACCGGTTGGCGTCATACCGATCCGTGACCCAAAAAATCCAAGCCTCACCGGCAAAGTCCTCAGCCGTCAGGTGCGACAAAGTGTGATCCGCGTCGTCGCGTTTGATAAAGAATCCTGTGTCGATGAATTTGAACTCATGAAAAAAACGGCTGTTAAAAACGCCGTTGAGGCCGGCAAAAAAGACGTTGCGATACCGATTTCTCCCTGCGATCTGACCTCCGGAGGCCCGACCTTAGAAGCACAGTCTCACATGGGCCAAGCGCTATTTGCGTGGCACCTAGTCGACGGTCCAGATGCCGTTCAACCTTCAGATTACGCGTCATTCGTCGCTTCATCTCTGAAATCGGCTCAGCGCCCTGAGGTCAAAAAATCTCAGCATACTTTGCCGACGGTCATCGGAGTACCCAACGCCGAGGCACCGCACACCCTCGATCCTGTGGTGGGAGCTTGCGCCAAACTTGACCGTAAACAATGTGGCAAGGACGCGGTTTGTCTGTGGGGTAGGGTCAGCTGCATCTCAAAAGAAACCACTGGCCACGTTGCCATCCGGGAGGCGAGTAAATCATGAAATGGACAAGCGCCCGCGGTTATTGGTTATTAAGTCTGTGGGTTATCGCAGCAACAGCTGGCGGGATTTTTTTCATCGACTACTTAAATAAACAAAAAGACCAAGAGAATCTAGCCCCAGCAGCCAACGTCAGACAATGCGGCCAAAAACCTAAATCCATAGAAGCCGAGCGCGAGTTTATAAAAACTTGGCTCGTTGGCGTTGACAAAGTCACCGCCAACGGCAAACTTGCGCTGATCCGCACCATTTCTTCCCTACCAGAGAAAGTCCTAGCCACACTGAAGGAACGTAACATTAGATTCTCAGTGGATGCGGGATTTGGGCCATATACATGTACCGCCGATGAGAAATCGTCCAACCGAGCCTCGATTAGCTGCCTCAAGTCCACACCAAAAGACGGCGAGGTGATCGTCCTAGGATACTCACAGCTCATTCAACCCGACGGCAAACCTCGTGTCATGACTGATGATATGGTTGTAGATGAATCGCTCATGCCTGTAACGTTTTGGCTCATGTTCGAGAAGCTGCTAAAGCCTGATGATGGAGAAGGTTTTCTCGACCAATCAGTTGTCTCAAAAGAAAACGTCATGGATCAAATCAAACGCCATGTGGTGGGTGGATATAATTTCAGCCCAGAAGAGCAAGATTTTTACCGCAGAGAATTTGGTGCAGGCGGCGTGGACACGCCTGCTTTTATCGCACGCACTATGACGCTGACCGCAAGCAGTCTTTACTGTGATAGTGCCTCCTACGAAAGGCTTGGCAAATCTCAGCCCGAAGCCGTGAAGCGATTTATGTCCTCGTTTGGCTGCACCCTTGGCAAACCTTGGCATTTGGAAGAAAAAGAATTTGTACGCTTATGCCCGCAACTCGCTGAGCAGGCGAGGGGAGGGGCGCGGTGAATTTCAAAAATCTAATTTTCGGCGTTCTGACAATTGTCGTCATGACCGTCGGTATCATATTCTTCGTGGGCAAATCGCAATCAACAGACGCGACTGATGCGAATCCTGCAGACACATCTGCCGAATGGTCTGCCCCAAAAGATTCAAGGCAGGAGACACCCCAGGACATCTCCGGTAAAGCCGCTAAAGTACCCCAAGAACCCCTTGCTCCCTTGCAGACTAAGGATCTCACCATAGGCGCAACTAAACAAGTCGTTGAAGGAAGCAAAGTTTCATTCAATATTATCGTCAAACTTCAGGACGGCAGAATTGTATTTGACAGCTACAAAGATGGCCGCCCCTGGAAAGGCGTCATCGGCGATGGATCGCTACTTACCGGGATCGATCGTGGCATCTTGGGCATGTTTCAAGGAGGCAAGCGAGCTCTATGGATACCGTCCCATTTAGCCTACGGCCCTTCGGGTATAACACCTCAGGTGCCACCCAACGCTAAGCTTTACGCAGAAGTTGAACTACTGTCTGTATTCTAATGCCTTTGTTCTTACCCGCTTGGGGATCACTTACCGCCAGTAAAGTTCCCACGGCCTTTCATGCCTGTGATACCGATAGTACCTACGCCAGTGATTGATGTGCCGGTGACGATTGTCGATGGCGAGCTCCAAACGTTTGTGTATAAGCCGGTAGCTCGACCGTTGTTGGTGACGTACTTCAGGGCATCTCCGTCTTTATAGACGATGTATGCTTTCCCAAGCTGATCAAGAGCAACTGCTTGCTGACCAATAGACGTTGCACCGGTTAAAATCGTTGTGTTGACACCAGAACCACTTTCATTAGTCCAATGATTCAGAGTCTTGTTCGTCTGATCATTCCAGACAACAGATACTTTTCCTGCATTTTGACGATCTACCATAATCGAAGGCCTATCATCATCGGTAAGCGTGTTGTTGTTACAGCCAGAGGACTTAATCGTACCTACTGTAGTCCAAGAACCAGCACCCGAAGCAGTCGGTCCCAAATAAGTGTCGCTACTACTCGTATACGCCACATCACCGTAGTAAACCGAACAGCTGCTACCCGACAAGTCTTGGCATGCGATAGCAAGACTTATGGTAGTATCATTTTTAGTCGCGGCGGAAACTTTTGAAACGCTAGAACAGTTAGCAGGTAACGTCAAAGTTGCTGCATTCCCGTCTTTCTTAATTATCTTCAGCTGCCCACTCTGCGCCGCTACGGAGTATACTGGTTCATTGGTTATGCTAACTGTCCCAACACCCATGGTCATATCAGTAAATGACGATGCAGCACCAGGCATCTGGTTATAAACCGAACCAATATTCGTCAAACCGAAGATACTATTGCTGCCGGTATCCAAGCCAAAGTATGCAGCCTGTATTCTTGATTGGTTAGTTATAATAGCCAACTCATTAAGTGCGCCAATATCGGTTGAAGTGCTATTCGCCGCGACACCAACTGCAACCTCTCCAGTACCCCAGGAGTTAGCCGACGCTCGTTTACGATATCGTAATGAGGTGTTGGTACCGTCATTCAGCTTAAAACTCACGTACGGCACACCACTTCCGTCAAGCTGGAGTGAGGTTCTACCATCATAAGAACCACCGCCGCTAGCTACGGTTTCCGTTGTCCACGCCAAGTTCTCATAGCGCCCATAACGTATACCGTTACTATCAGTCCATGATACGTGAACTGTATCAGTTTCAACTTCAAACTGGCTCGCCGCAATGGTCGTAACGTTTAGGGCCGCATCGGTCACTGTCATACACACATACCAAAGACCGTCGGCTAATGTGGCCGTCAACGCTTGGGTTTGAGTTGTACTGGCCACGCCAGTAATACCGGTGAAAGACGCTCCTGTTGGTGGCGACGTACAAGCTGAATCACGCGCAACTTTAAGAGTAATCGTGTGTGGATCAGCCGCAATCGGAGATGCTGGACTCACAACCCATGCTGGCGTCGTCCATGAAACTGTTGGTGTAGCATTGGAAATCGCCCCTGTCGGACCCGTAATCGTCAATGCAGCAGGTGCCAAAGTGTCCTTGGTCCAAGAATAGGCTGTAGCGTTTGCAACTGTCTGCGTGTTGAGGGCTGCATCTTGTGCGCGTGCACAAACAGTTAGCCAACCGTCGCTGTAGCTCGTCAAATCAGTTGTTATATTGGTGCCTTGCGCAATAGGACCAGCATATACCGCTGATGAGCAAACACCATCATCTTTGTATCCATAAACAATAGCATAGTAGTACTTGCTGGTATCTGAGCTACTTATGGCGATACTTAAGGTGTTAGTGGTTTTAGACCTCGCACTCGGCACACCAGATGCAAATGCCAATGTCGGCACAACTGTATCGCGAGTCAAATTGGCTGAGGTCGCGTAGCCGATATTACCTGCATCGTCTTTCATCTCGGCGCAGAATTTATAGGTCCCATCTATGGTCAAAGCTGTACGATCGGGCAGCCCAGTCGTATAGGTCACTGAGACGTTACAAGTCGTTGCAGAAGCTACTGTCGCATAGCGATATGTCACGTTATTCGCGTCCGTAGCTACCGCTGCGGTGAGAATAGCACCAGCTGAACTCTTAGTAGCGTCGTTAATATACCCGCCACTCGCGTCTCCCGTGAGTGCGAAGCCGCTACCAAGCGTTGGCGCTAGTATATCGCGTTTGAACGTTGCCGATGCCAAATATTGATAGTTCACAGCAGCATCTTGAATTCTGACACAAACAATCCAGACCGTCGAATCTGAATTAACTGCAGAGGAGTTACTGAGTGGTACTGTCGCTGAATATCCACTGGCGCTCGAACACGTTGTTGAGCTGCTCACCACCACATAGTTCGTCGCTGTTGCGCCTGTGCTTGTAACAGTCACAAGAGCTGTAGTTTTGGTTATATCAGCCGCACTTAACCATCCGTCAGCAACGTCGTTTGCTAACACTACAGAAGACAGAGTTGGCTGGCCTTTTTTTAGGTTAATGATCGACGACGTCACAAATCCATTGTTTCCTGCCGTATCAACCAACCACGCACAAAGCTGATACGTACCATCTGAGCCAAAGTCACTACTGTTTGCTAGAGGTACAGTCGTGCTATAAGTCGTAAACGCAGGCGAGGCACAAGTGGTACTCGATGCAATTAGACGGTATTTGGTTGAAGCTGATACTGCATCGCTAGATAATCCAGTAACTGTTGCCAACGCCGATGTCGACGAGCTCTCTGATAGGTTTATATACGTGTCGCTAGCTGGGCCGGAGCTTAAATCAAACGTCAGCGACGGCAGAGCTGTATCTACAGTTAGAGTATTCGTCGTGGCATTTTGCGTCGAGTAATAACTTTTGTTACCCACGGTATCGGTAATTTCCACACATGCTTTATAAATTCCGTCCGCTGTGAAGCTTGCTTTATTCGGCACTGCCGACAAGCTGTACGTCAATGAACTATTACATGTCGTCGACGCTGAAAGACCGAAAGCATACTTGAAAGTTGAACCCGTTTTATCAGCCTGCGCGTCTGATATGATTGCCGCAGACGTATTGGTTGTCTTCTCTGTAGCATTTAGATAGAAGTCAGCGGCATCTCCCGTCCACTGGAAGGATGTCGAGACAATGACAGCAGCAGTCGTCTGACGCACGATGCTCGAGGATTGACCGTAAATTATGTTAGTCGCTTTGTCAGTTAGCTTCACACAAACATACCAAGTAGCATCCGTATTCATGGCACTGATGGCAGGAATCGCGGTCGCATAGCCTGTTGCAGCAGAGCAGTCTGTCAACTGAGTGACGGTGTACATCACGGCATTGCTTGTAGCATCGGCGCCGGTGCTAGATGCTGCCGAAGCAACCGCTAAAGCCGAGCTTTGTTCGGTATTGTTGATGCGACCATCTGCGGCCTCGTTTGCCAGCGCAATGCTTGTGAGCACCGGTGGTGTTCGATCCAGTACGATATCGTTAGACACAGAGTAGCCGTCATTTCCCGCCGGATCGGTAACCTTGATACAAATCACATATGTTGCCTCAGTGATGGTATTCATACTGGCGGTACTTGGCGACGGAACTGTGCTGCTCATGCTAGTGGTTGCAGCACTGCATGTGCCACCTTTGGTAATCACTTTATACGCAGGAAGCGACGTACTGGATAGGGTCGTCTCATTGACACCAGTTGCAGCACCGCTCAACGAAGTGGCGGACGTACTGTTCGTTAGGTTGACGTATCCGGTAGCTGCAGGGCCAGATAGAGTCACCGTGGAAGTTGGCGCCACCGTATCAATGCGTATATTAGCATTGCTCAGAGCCGTCGTCCCGGTCGTTGCATTCACGTTCGCAATTGCAGTGCCTGGAGTGCCTGTATTATCTACCACAGTGGTAGATGACGTAAACGGCGTCGAGGTCGCAGCATTCAAAACAACGCCAGCAGCAAACTGATCAGCATCCCCCGTCTGCACAGTGTAGCTCGCATCGACTGTTACTACGCCGGAGCCATCATTCGTGTAGGTACCTGCTGTAAGCGCTGCCGTCCGCGCTGCGCCGCCAGCAGTGCTCAGCACATTCAGAGTCATGGTCGGTGTGCCAGATACAACCAGGTTAAATGAATTTCGATTAAAGTTCCCTGTGTCTTTTGTGAAGGAGATCTTGATTGGAATTGCGCTTCCTACTTTCCAGCTGGTACCGGCAGTCAATGTCGAAGTGACATTTGAAACATACGCAGGCTGTTGATCCCAGTTGATGGTCAAATCGGATGTAGTACTATTGAGTGCGCGGTCTGTTGCTGTGAGTCTTACTGTCACTGCGCCCCAGCTATTTGTACAGCCAGTTGCTGAAATACTTGGATTCCTAATATTCGATTGAGTGAAGCTAGCGCCTGTGCACCGGCTACTTGCACTGCTGACAAAGGTCCAAGCATAGGTAATGTTAGCTAAGGCATCAATATTGTCAGTGACAGTGGGGTTAACTGCATAGGCCGCATTGACCGTGACTGTCGACATCGCCGTGATACTTGGCCCAGCAGTATCCTTGTACCAGGACTGCGACGTTGCGCTAGCACCTGCAGTCTGAACGTTTTCCGCCTCATCACGACCAATCACACAGAGTGTATACTGACCGTCCGTTTTCGCAGAAATACTGTCCGTAATCTTAGTTGCAACCGGAGTCCATGTCGCCGGATATCCTGTCGTTGGGCATGTGGCACCGCTGACAATTTGGTATGAATAACTAGTTACCAAGGATCCCGTGCTGCCAATTTGTACTCCCGCATTAGGAGTACCCAAGGTTGTCCAGCTGGAGTAGCTTGACGGCATTCCAGAAACAATTGTCGCTGATGTTGCTGAGGACTTCCAAGTAAAAGCTTTAGATATCGTAGTCGTGGAAGTGTTTAAGGAATTATCGGTCACGCGTGCAGTCAACGTATAGCCACCATCAGCGAAATTCGAATCGGCAACCGCATAAGTCCATGCAGTGGTCCCTGTGGCCTGCAACCATGTCGCCGTTGTACTCCACGCACTTCCAGTCCAATATTTCGAGTCGGTTGTACGCTGCAACGCAACTTCAACTTTATTGACTCCTGCTGAACTATCCGCTGCCGTGCCTTGGAATACGGTCGTGTTGGCTGCACCCGTATGCGTTGCCGTGGTGTTTGGTCCAATATACGTAATGCCACCGGCAGGAATTGTAATCACTCCCGTTGGTGCAACGTTATCTACGTATAGCTTGTAGGTTGCATCCGTCGACGCTGTGCGCTGCGGCATGCCTGGCGCTGTGCCTGTATAGCCATTGGCTCTGACACAAACATAATATGTGCCATTGAAACCAATAGGCAGGTTCGACGTTCGAGTGGTATTAGCCGTTTCTATAGAAGTTCCACAAGAGGTGCCGGTACCATATGTCACTGTATAATCTCGCGCACCGAGCGAAGAACCCCAGCTAAAGGCAGGACCAGTTCCAGCATTGACATCTTTGACCCAACTGTTAGTAGCAGGGCTACTGATCGCAAACGTCCCTGGATTAACAGTGGCGATCACACTCATTGCTTGAAGTGAAGACTGAGTTGTACCGTCTAACTTTGACACCGTCGTCAGCGACAGAGTCGCCGAATTAGCTTGTGTGTCATTGTAATAAACAGTGTCTGTGGCGCCGGCGGCTAGGGCCCCAACGCTGCGCGAGCCGGATACAACCTGGGTCGAGCAAGAACTTTCTGAATAAAACTTACCAGTAGTCGAGCTTGACGACGTTAACTGCACTGTTGAGTTGTTCGACGTCGCTGTATCGTTGCCCCATTTGTCTTGGAACTTATAAGTCACCACTCCGCAATTCGGCGTCTCAGCCCCGGCTCCAGCCGCATAGATCGAGAAATTCGATGTTGTGACCGCAATTCTTTTCGCCGCACTTGCGGTAATCTGCCCCTGACGGTTCGTAGTCAAGGATCCAATTGTTGCGGTGACCGATGCACCATTAGCAGCCATCGTCACTCGGTTCGCGTACCACACACTGACCGTGCTTTGTCCAACGGCAATGTAGGCCGTGCGAGTGCCGTTTGATCCAGCGAGACTGGTTGTGTGGTAGACAGATCCGCTGATGGTAGCTGTATCGCCACCGCCTTGCGCAGTAGAACATTCAGTGGCCGATGCGAAGAAATCACCATCACCACCGCTAGACGAGAAAGTGATTCCGGTGGCAGCCGAAACGAGGACGGCGTTGTTAGAAAGATCCTGCGCCTGCAATTTAAATTCTTGGCAGGCTTCGGTATTTTGAGCGATGGTCGCAGGGGTCGGTGACTGCCATACGAGCTTGTTGATGTTACCTGGTTTCACAGTATACGTACCGCTAGTATCTTGAGCACAAAGTGGCGTCAGACCAGTACAAGTGGCCGTTACGACTCCGGTACCTTGCGTTGTTGGTGTCATGGTCGAGACTGCACCTGGAGAGGTCAATTTACCAATCAAGGCGTCAGATCCTGACCAAACCACGCTGTAACTATTGCCTTTATAGTTACCATATTCGTCAAACATATGGGCATAAAGCGTCGCTGTCTGGTCCGTCGTTATCTCACGCGCAGTTGACCCAAGTTCAGTGGCAAGACTATATGCGTAAGCCGTCGTCATTTTAACGTAGCCATGACTATCATTAGGCTGCGTAGTGCCGAATATTAAAGTCGTTGACAACGGTGCACTCCTAGTATTACCGGTATTCGTCCCGGTCACCGTCAGTGTCGGCGTCTCATTTGATCTGTAGACCTTAAACTGTCCGCCACTTGAGGTATACGAGCCAGAGGTCATTGTGGCAGCACTTAGACTTACCGCGTTATACGTCGTAGTTGGATTTCTTACCGTCGTAACACTAGGGCTTGCTGTGTTATTCCAGCTGAATGAAATGTTGTCACTTGGATAGTCTGTGACAATATTACCGTAGACGTCTTTTGCCTGGACTGTCACATCGAATCCGGAGCCAGCTTTCGGATTCGTCGTTGCAGATGACAGCACGAATACGTCGGCCAATGCATTTTTGACAGTCACAGACTGCGACGAGCTCTTACGGGTACTATTCGTACCAAGACCACCAATGCCTGCTACAGACGGACTATAGTTGTCCTGCACATAGAAACCAGCCGTTTCTGTTTTCTTGAACGTCACAGACAGGGCCTCCGACTGCCCGTTTGTGAAGTCAATACCATTCGTGTCGGTGGATGGATAAACTGGCGAACCTGTAGCTCCATACCATGAGTAGGCTTGGGCTTTGAGATCACCGTCAATATATTTAGCTGCGTTTCCAAATCGATCGCGAGCGGTAATGGTAAATGACTGAGGAGCACCGGCTATCACTGTTGCTGGAATATTGGACATCGCATACGAATAGACCATATCCTTATGCGCGGTGTATGTATGGTACACCGCATCAAAGTAACCAATATTTGACGACGAACCCATCCCAATCTGGACGGTATGATTTCCGCCGCGGTGATAGAGATTGTTAATGCTTACAGGGCTGGAGTTATTTGTATTCACAATTGGTTCACTAGTACCATTGAGCTGCGCGCTGGCTGGCGTTTGCTCGACAAAGCCCGCAGCTGTCGCTAAACCGCTTACATATGAAAGCGATACCACCGGTGTAGTCTCACCGGATGCTTTAGGGTTCTTGTACTGGTCGTAAGCCTGAATCGTTAGGTTAAACAAATCCGTCGGTGACGCAATCAGCGTTGCGGGCCTTAGGGACGAACCCGCACAGTCTGCGCCATTTGAAACTTTTGCACAAGAAATCGAGTATTTGAGGCTCGTTCCCGCAGAAACCACAGTGTTTGACGCGTTCGACGACGCTACCGCCGGAGATTGATTGTCTTTTATATTGAGTGTCAGCGTTTCCGATTTCACGAATGTCAAGTTGACCGATGCTGAGCCATAAACAAATGTAGGAGACGCGGTAATCGGAGCATTACCATTAATTGTATGGGTTGAGAGATCGTTGGTTCCGTCCGTCCAGGTAAACACCAGACCGCCAGCATTAAGAGCTGAATTTAGATCAGAATCTGCAGTGCTAATCACCGCACCAGAGACATCGACCGCTGTTACCGTAACTGGTGCTATAATACCTGCCACTGCTGTTGCAGGAGCAGAGATATTATACTGTTTCACAGTCTTACGTGACGCGACAGCATTGATCAGAGTCGAGCTTGCGAGCTTAGTCGAGACACTGCCATCACTTGCGCCCACATAGAAGCTCTGACCGCCAATATCAACAGCCAGGTTGTAGACCGACGTGTTATTGCTGCTTAGGGAAGGATTTAGACACGTCGTCCCGTTGCTCAGTGTCGCCGAACAAATCAGACTACGTCCAGCGGTTGTTCCGTCTTGTTTGAGTAGACTTAGAGTCAGGTTCTTACCGCTGACTGAGATATCGTTACCGTACGAGTCGCGAGCATAGACCGTCACACTGAATCGGTTACCGTTGGAGCTTGCTGCGACATCTGTAGCTCCTGGAACCGCCCAAGCTTGAGTCGTCGAACCAGAAGCCAAACCACCAACACTAGTCACATAGTGATCAAGGCTTCCAGCATTAGCGGCAGTGAGTTTAAGACCACTGCCCGAGATGAGCTTACTTTGAACGGTATCACTGTACAGAACAGACAGTAGTGAACTACTGTTGTAGGTTCCAGCTTTGTAGACTTTGGCGTAAAACGGCGAACAACCACCAGCGAACTGAATAGACTGTGCACCGACCGCAAATGCTTTCGAAGCAAAGCCGTTAGCACCACTACCAGTGCCGGTCGAGAGCTGAATTCCTGCGCCTTCACTGGTATTCGTGATGCTACTTGTGGTTGAGAACGTCACAGCTAACAGCGCATTTGGATCGGTAATTGTGACGCCGTTGCTGATCACCGCTGACGTGATTTTCTGGTTCTTGCTGTCGAGCATACAAACTTCAAGCGGAATTTCGTCTCCTACATTGACCGTCGCGCCCGCCACTGACGGAGACACATGCCTGATTGCAAAGCTGTTAAGAGGTGCGGAGCTGACTCCAATATTACCTGTCACGTCATCCTGACAGCCAGGAATCGCAGTTGAGCAATTTGCAGTTACTTTTCCTGATCCAGTGGACACAGGCGACACCGTTGTGAATGTTCCTGACGTCGGACTTAGGTTGCCCGCCAACTGGCCGTCCGCAGACCAAGCCACATTGGTGGCGCTATTTTTATAGTTACCGTAGGCATCGAATGCATGCGCAAATAGATTTTGTGTCTGATCGTTTGTCAATGGCAACGCCACATTGGTCATAACGTCAGCCAGGCTATATGTCTGGGTTTTAGTAATCTTCACGTAGCTAACTGCAGCAGCAGGCTGGGTGGTAAAGCTCAGCGAAGTAGATAGTGCCGTATTATTAAGCGTGCCGGCCGAGGTGGAGCCCGTGACCGTCAGCGTCGCCGTCTCTTGCGGCGTGGCAGCCGATGGATTTGCGCTGTAAAGAACAAATGGAGCAGTACTCGTAGCGAAGACACCTGTCGTGAACGTACTAGTTGCTGCAGCTGGTTTGCCGGGCGTTAATACAGCTGAAGTTTTCGGATTCGATACACTGCTGCTCGCGCCTGTCCAAGCAAACGTCAAGTTATCACTAGCCCAGCTTGTCGCGGGGTTTAAGTACTGGTCAAGGACCTTGACCGTCACATCAAAAGCTGTACCAGCAAAAGGAGTCGTAGACGGCGCCGTCATGACGTACTGGCTCGGTGCGGCGTGATTTACTGTAAATGGGGTCCACTGCATACTTCGACGATAGGCCAGGCCATTGTATCCACCATTGCCACCGCTACCGCTGTAATTATCGGAGACAAACAAAGCATTAGTTGAGATCGTCTCTGCCTTATACAGCGTCAATGTTTTACCGGTCACATAGCCGTTATTATCAAACACCATCGACGTTGGATAACTTGGGGCTTGATTATTAGGAGCAATGCCAGCGCCGGTCCATGTATAAGTCTGCTGGTTGAGATCTGCGGCGATACCAGCAATTGGATTGTAAGCAGGATCTATCGCTGCAATGGTCAGCGACAGCGGAACACCAGCCGTGACGCTCGCACCTGGCAGACCACTTACTGAATAGGCATAGACAGAGTCAATCGTTGGAGTGTAGCTGTGATAGGTGCTTGTAAACATACCGTCGTAGGCAGCTGTAGTAGGATCAACTTGATAGGATACAGTTTGTGCGGCCGATCGAACGAACAGGCTATTCAGACTCGCCTGACCCTGGCTCGCCTGGGTCAGGGGGACAATCAACTGATTATTATTGTAGTTTCTCGTCGCCGTTAAAGGATACTGATCCAAGAATCCAATGTTACTAGCTCCTGAAATCCGCGCTACGGAAACCTGAGGGCTCGCCGTGATAACTTTGACGTTTTTGTACTGGTCAAAAGATTTTAGCGTCAGATTAAATTTATCATTGGCAGAGCCCGTCATCGGTTTTGCCGCCCCTGAGACGCCCGTACAGTCACTGCTGTCACTCACTCGGGTACACGTGAGCGAGTACCAGGTCTGACCACCAACTCCCACATCAGTGGTGGCGGTTGTACTGGATGCAACTGGAGTAGTCTGATCGTCTTTTACATTTATTTTTAAACCTGTTTCAGCTTTGGTTAGCATCAGACTTGTTGACGCACTACCGGTGTTGAATGTCAGCTTACCTGTGCTAACACCCGTGGGCGCTTGCCCACCAGGGGACGTATGCGTGGAGAGTAGGGCAGGCGTCGCCTGTCCGTCTTGCCATGTCAAATTCAGATTTCTAAGTTCCGTATCAGCACCACTGACGTTGTTTCCAGCGACATCTACCGCTGCTACCGTCACGTTGAAAGAACTACCGGCTGTGACCGTTGAGGGCGCAGACACGACGTATTTGGATACAGTCTTCGCTGATGTCGCGGCATAAATGCTGTTTGAGACAGGGCTTGTTCCAATGCCGCCTGAAGTTGCGACGGGGTAGAATGTAAAACCGCCCGTATCAACAGCTATATTGCTAAATGTCGTTGCATTTCCTGAGAAGGTAGTTGTTAGACACGCTTGGTTGTTAGCAGGAGATCCGCAAATCAAACTGCGCGGCAATGCCGTGACTTTATCAGAGCCAACAGCCGACAGAGTCACAGCCTGTCCAGCGACACTAATGTGGTTGCCGTGGATATCCATTGGCCAAACTTCAACGTCAAAACGATTACCACCCGCATCAGCATAGGTGTTGCCCCCCGGAGCCGCCCATGCCTGGGTACTATTAGCTTGCGGTGTGCTCGCCAGATGAAGTGGCATCGCTCTGAAGTGGTCTAGACCAAGAGGACTAACAGCAGTCACCTTAAGCCCACTACCTGATACAGAAATTCCGCCTTGAAGCGTCGCCGTATGGAATACCTGCAACAAAGGCGAGTTATTATAAGTAGCTGTCGCGTAAAGTTTGGCGTAGAAATTTGCACATCCTGCCGTAAACGACAGTGAAACGAGTCCGAGTGGGAATACATTTGCCGTAAAGTTTGTACCGCCAGATTTTGAGAGATCAATAGATTTACCTTCAAGGGTCCCCGCGAGATTAAGTCCAGCAAATGTGACAGGAATATCAATTGGCCCAGTCGCTTGAGTTTTGAGAACCCCATCAACATAGACGTCCGTTGTAATGCGCTGGCCAGCTTTATCAAGCATACAAACGCGCATCGGAATTTCTTGACCAGCTTGAACTGTCGCGCCTTCGGCTGGAGTTGAAGCATGCTCGACGACGAAGTCTTTTAGTGGTGAAGCTCCCACTGAGACAAGACCAGTGCTATCTTGGTAACAGCTCCCGTAACTTGAACAATCCGCGGTAATATATCCATTACCTACGGTATTAGCCGTCAAAGTCGTGGTACTTGCCGAGGTCGGGCTGAATTTTCCTTGAATTTGACCTGTACCCGTCCAGTTCACTGCCGCAGAATTACCACGGTAGTTACCCCAAGGGTCATACATATGGGCGTAAAGATTCTTTACCTCGTTGGTGCTCATGCTAAATGATTTGCCGCTCAGGCTTGTGGTCGCATCCATGGTGGCACTTGATGCAATCTTAACGTAGCCATAGGTAGAGCTCGGCTGCACTGTAAATGTCAACGACCCACTTAGCGATTGACCACCAGCAGCAGGATTTTGCCCCGTAACGGTCAAGACCGGCTGCTCCTGAGGGGTGAGTGCATCCGCGTTGGATCGGTAGAGCACAAACTTAGAACCACTCGTCGCAAACTGTGCTTTTGTCGCATCAAATGTTCTTACACCTGCAGGGTAAAAACCTGCGCTAGTCGCAGAAGAATTGATTGCATTTGCGATACTTGGACTTGCGCCCGTCCAGGCAAAAGTCAAATAATCGGGCTGCCAAGTAATGGCTGGGTTGTTGAATTGATCCAATGCTGTGACTTTAACGTCAAATGGCGACCCAGCTTGCACTGTGGTGTTGTCTGCCGAAATAACGTACTTGGTGGGAGTCGCATGGTTGACGTAATAATAAAATGGCTCCATCATTCGGCGCCCGCCGACCCCAAGACCACCGATACCAGCTCCGACCCCAGTCGTCGGAGGCAGGTAATCGTCAGTCACACTCAATGTCATGCGTTCGGCGTTCTTGAAAGTCGCAGTCAAAGCTGCAGTACCGCTAATAAAGTTCAGCGTCGAGCCCGGCGCAGAAGTCAGACCTGGAAGGCTCGCTACCTCACCATTTGGCGCTGCCGTCGGACCAGACCAAATAAATTTCTGCGCATTAAGTTGAGTATCGAGGCCTTGTACAACATTGCCGGCTATGTCCAATGCCTGAAGCGAATAGTTTAGTTGCACGCCCGCCGTGACAGGGGAACTCAATCCTGACGTCACGTATCTGTAAACCATATCAATATGCTTATTATAGCTATGATATGTTTTAGAGGACATTCCTACGTAGCTGGTTGATGTTGGATCGACCATGTAAGACAGCACATGTGCCCCTGCCCGGTGGAATAGGCTAGGCACTGTGAATTGACTAACACCGTTCATGGGCACTAGAAGCTGGAGTTTTAGATTCGTGTCAGTTGGCGTCGCAACTGGTGCTTGCTCCAGATATCCTGCCTTTGTCGCCACACCCGATTCGTAGGTGACAGCAATGACAGGTAGCGACGCACCATCTGTTTTTGGGTTTTGATACTGGTCAAATGATTTTAAAGTCAAATTGAACTGATCAGATGGCGAAGCATTAAATGACGCCGCATTAGACGCGTCGACACCACTACAATCCGCACCACCCGTAACTCGTGTACAACTAACCGCATAGTAAAGTGAAAGACCAGGAGTCACCGTTGTCTGGGTGTTATTGTTAGACGTCACAGGAGTGGTCTGATCGTCTTTGATGTTAATTTTTAGTCCGGTTTCAGCCTTCATCAGCGCTAAATTAACAGTGACCTTACCTGAGGCAAACCCTAATTTTGGACCCGCAAGAATTGGTGCTGCATAGCTTGGCGCAGGGGATACATGTCCCGTTGACAGTGCCACACTAGAACCATCGGTCCATGTAAAGTTCATACCACTTAAGTCAGTGTCTGCGCCCTGGACATTATTACCAGCCACGTCTTTGGCTTCAACCTGCACACTGATGTTTTGACCAGCGATTGCACTGGTAGGAGAGGTCACCACGTACTGTTTCACCGTCAACTTTGACGCGTCGGCGGTGAAGGGTGCGGAAACAGCTTTGCTAAATCCCACCGTACCGTCGGAGGCCGAAACATAGAATACACCGCCCACATCGACTGCTACATTCGGAATTGCTTTTGAGCTTGAATTAGCGAGTGAAAACTGCAAACACGACGTGCTATTACCCAAAGTCGCACTGCATTTAAGCTGACTTGAGGCAGGTGTCACGCCATCACTACCCACCAACGAAAGATTGACCGTTTTTGTGACTGGCACTGAGTTGCCATATACGTCGCGAGCATAAACGCCAACAGCGAATCTATTCCCGCCGGACGCGGCAGAAATATCCGTTGAGCCAGGCGACGCCCATGCGGGAACGTGCCCTGGCACTGTAGCATTCCATAAATCAGTACCAGTGGAATAATGGTCGAGAACACTGGCCGCTACTGTGCCGACTTTGAGGCCCGTGCCGCCGACAGAAAGATTATTTTGCAGCGTGTCGACATAACTTAGTTGTATGAGCGGCAATGCAACGCCGTAAGTACCAGATTTCAAAACCTTCGCATAAAGGTCAAAGCAACCTTGCGTGAATTTAAATTGCTTAACACCTTCACCAAAAGAATTCGCCAGAAAGTTTGAATCTTTATCTGTAGAGAGAGCTAACGTCTTGTTTTCCGGGTTAAGTGAAATATTGAGATATGAAATATTAAGACCTAAAGTTGCCTCAGGATCAGTAATCGTCGTAGCACCGTTTTTAACGATGGACGTAATCTTCTGGCCATTTTTATCAAGCATACAGACCTTAAGCTGCATTTGATCGCCAGCCGTCAGGTTTGCGCCCTCCTGGTGGGAAATCTGCTCGACACCAAAAGATACCAATGGGGAAGGGTTGACAGAAATTGTGCCTGTGCTATCCGGTAAACAGCCTGTAGCAACGGCGTCACAACTTGCAGTAATCACACCAGGACCTGTGATGGTTGGAGTCAAAGTCGTCGTCAAGCTTGGCGTAGGTGCCAACCTGCCTGCCACGGATCCCGTGCCGGTCCAGGCAGTGTTCGGACTTGTTCCTTTATAGTTACCCCAAGGGTCAAATAAATGCGCAAAAAACGATTTAGTCTGATCTGTTGTAATAGCCAGTGCCTGATTATGGAAATCTGTCGCCGTGCTATAGACAGAATCCGTCGAGATTCTGGTGTACGCAATCGTATCATTCGGCTGAACCGTAAAGCTTAAGCTTGCCGTTAAAGGCAGACCGGTCTCTGTTTGTGACCCTGTCTTAGCTCCGGTCAGGGTCAGAGTTGGAGTCTCTTGAGGTGCTAGAGTCGTTGCATTGGAGCGATATAGCACAAAAGGCGCACCACTCGTTGTAAAGGATGCGGTAGTATTATCAAATGCCCTTAAACCAGGCGTTAGCACTTCTGCTGGCTTGGCTGTCAAATTGATCGTGTTCGCGACACTAGCGCTTGCTCCTGACCAAGCAAATGTCAAAGTGTCGCTACCAAATCCCGTCACCAAGTTTTTGTATTTATCAAATGCCGTGACCTTAACATCAAATCCGACACCGGCTTTCTGTGAAGTGCTATCGGATGTTAAAACTAACTGGCTAGGGAGACCGTGACCTACGTCGATTGGAAATTCGAATTTGTTGTTAAAGGTCCACCCGTCGCTGCGACGCTGTCCATTCAAACCACGTCCACCAATCCCCGACGCACCTGGCACAAAATTATCCATGACATAGAAATCCTGGATGTACTCTGCCTTCTTGAATGTGACCGAGATAGGCGACGTCACCCCATCTGTAAAATCCAAACCAACCCCGGCGGACCCGCCAATGGTCGGCGGATAATCTGGTAAATCTCCGGATGGGCTTTTATTACCGCCAAACCAAGTATAAGTCTGAGCCCTAAGAAGGCTGTCGACTCCTTTTACCACAGCACCCCCGAGTGTACTCGCCGCTAAACGAAATGTGATTTTTTTACCCGCCGCCACATTTTGGACAGAAATATCGTTAAATGAGTATCCGTAGACTGAATTGATTGTGGAACGCACATCGTGAAAAGGGCTTATGACACCCTTATAATTATTTGCAAATTGGTCGAAAGTGGTTCCGAACGTCACAAGACTCGTCCAACCGTTAACGTAGTATAGTTTGTCAAGAGTGAACTCAGTCACACCAGATGTGTTAATTGTGTAAGCGTTCGAAACACTGTGATACGAAACCTTGTTCTGCGCATCTGGCCTTTGAATCATTTGCCCGAATGGAAAATTGGCAGTTATGTCCCTGATTGCTCCAAACTGAAAATTCGCAGGTAAATTTGTAGGATTCTGACAATCGTCAAAAGCTTTAATTGTTAGGTTGAAATATTCTTCCGGAGTTGCCTTCATCACAGTCGGCGACGTCTGAGTTCCTGAACAGCTCGACCCGTCAAACTTGGTACAACTAATCTCGTAATTCAAACCTGATGGGTTAACAGTCGTGGAAGTCGTGCTATATGAACGAATGCTCGGAACCTGGTTATCTTTGATGTTAGCCACAAAAGTCTCGGCTTTTCTGAACCAAAGAGCAAAACCATTTCCGCCGATGACGCTTGAAACTCCCCCCTCAAACGCAGGTTTGCCAATACTCGGAGAGCATTTGGACGTTGTATGAGTCAACAGCGACTGATTGTTGGCATCAAACCACGTAAAATTAAGAGCATTAAGCTCCTGGTCCAATCCTATAATCGCCTGACCTGAATTATCAACAGCTTTGATCTGCCAGGTGTAGTCTAAACCATTCGACGGAATCACTTGTGTGGGCACCTTCACGACGTATTCTTTAATCGATCTTAACGACGCTCCAGCTGAAAACTGCCTTACGGTAGATCGCCCAGCACCATCAGTTGCCTTCAGCACCAAGTAACGCCTCGCAATATCGATAGCCATTTTTTTTGCTTCG
>Ga0214921_10002508_pt1 | contig 29736 bp, 27 predicted proteins | sample LL1505_MetaG_FD_177992 | JGI IMG/M metagenome (GOLD analysis project Ga0214921, IMG submission 177992) | Freshwater microbial communities from Lake Lanier, Atlanta, Georgia, United States - LL-1505 | ecosystem: Environmental > Aquatic > Freshwater > Lake | place: USA: Georgia | collected...
TAGCTAAAGAGTTTGCCAACACCGATGCAACACAGAAGCTGCTACAAAATGGATTCATTGAGGGAATTGCCGAAAGGATTCACACCTATCTAGAGCTATCACCTCTTCTTTTCTCAAGAATCCCAACAGTTCTGGCGATGTTCTTGATTGGCCTCTATCTGGGCAGAAGCAACTTCATCCGTCAGTTACCTGAAAAGATTGAGGTCCTCAAAAAAGTTCGCTTCTGGGGTCTAACTGTTGGATTCTCATTGATGTTTTTGATTGTTGCGGGCACTAAGTTCCTGCCTACTGTCAGTGCACTCATTGCGATCATTGAAGATCAATATTTAGCTGGCCCGATTCTGTGTTTAGGTTATGCGTCAGCTGTAACTCTGGCTTTCCTCAAGAACCCTCATCGCAAGATTTATGGGTGCTTTTCAAAGGTAGGAAGAATGGCACTGACCAACTATTTGACTCAATCTCTAGTGCTCACATTTCTCGCATATGGTTGGGGACTAGGCCTTGCTCTGGAGTTAAATGGTTTCCAAGTTTTAGGAATTAGCTTCTTGCTTTATGTCGTGCAAGTTATCTTGAGTGGACTGTGGCTAAATAAGTTCAAATATGGACCACTTGAGTGGGTCTGGCGATGTATAACGTATTGGAAAATTCTTTCAATTAAGGCTTAGGCAACTTAACAGATATTTGGGGGCAAATCTTGGGGCAATTATCTTTGTTGAGCGTAACTGCACGCATAACTAAGTAGTCTCCGGCTTATAGGGCGACTCTTCTCAAAGAGTCCTGGTTACTGCGAGTAACCGTTCATCTATGTAATACTTTCATCACGCATGTTTGGTAGTAATCGGGACTTGGTTAATAGCCAGGTCCCTTTTGCTTTAACACATGAGATGAGAATTGTGTGTAATACTTCTACTACGGTTGTTTGGTAGTAATTGGGACTTGGTTAATAGCCAAGTCCTTTTTGCTTTTCCACAGTCATCATTCATCCACAGGCCCCTTCATCACAAAGTTTAAGTAGTAGGTAACGTCCTAACTTCGCTCTCGTGATGGGGGCGTGTTGTAATTGGCAGCCTGTTCGTTTACCAAACAATCGGAGCGGGTTCAAACCCCGTCGTCTCCACCACAGTCTTAGATGTTTCAACTCGACCTATTGGTAATGGTCAAAAGAGTTGTATCAGCTTTGCATGGGAGGGCCTCGAGAGATCGAGGCCTTTTCCAATTCCTTGGCCCCTATATAATTCAGCCATGATTCTGGAAATAGCCTTTATGGAAGTTTTACCTGATAGCCATTTGAAATTTGAAGCTGCGGTAAAGAAGGCAGTCTCAGAAATTTTGTCCAAATCTAAAGGATTTATCGATTTCAAAATACACAAGGGAATTGAGCGAGTGAACACTTACACATTGCTTATTCACTGGGAAACCTTAGAAGACCACACCGTAACATTTCGTCAGAGCGATGCATTTATCCAATGGCGAGCAGCTTTCGGTGTATACTTAGCAAGCCCACCTCAAGTCGACCACTGGTCGGGCGTGAAGGACAACTGATGAAGATCGATTCCGTAGATCTCTTTTATTTGCGCATGCCAGAGGTGCTAGATATCGGTGATGGCAGCCAGGATGCGCTTTTAGTGCGCGTTACCGCAAATGGCTATGTTGGATGGGGAGAGGCCGAGGCGTCGCCACTCACCTCGATTGCAAGCTGGATTGCACCGATGTCGCATAGCGCTTGTCATCCAGTAATTGATTCAGTTTTGGGAGAGCCACTAAATTCCCCAGCAGATATCTTTGCAATCACCCGCAAGGTACGCGCCAACTCTTTCTATGCAATCATCCAGAGCGATCTCACGCTTTCGGGAATTGAGATTGCGCTTTGGGATTTACTTGGTCAAGTAAAAGAAGAGCCGATTTATAAACTGCTCGGCTATAAAGAGGCCACTCGTAAACTTCCATATGCCTCAGTCTTATTCGGAGATAGTGCAGAAGAAACGCTGAAGAAGGCAAGTGATATTAGAAAAGCTGGATTTAGTGCAATCAAATTTGGGTGGGGACCTTTTGGACGTGCAAGCGTGCAAGATGATGCAGACCACATTCATGCTGCTCGAGAGGGCATTGGAGCTGATGCACATCTAATGATTGATGCCGGAACTATTTTCCACGAGGATGTGGAAGCGGCCGCGGCAAGATTGCCAGCGTTATCTGATGCACGTGTCCTTTGGTATGAGGAACCATTTGATGCTGCTGCTCTAGCTTCATATGGCGAGTTAGCAAAGCGCACGCCTAAAGTTAAGTTAGCTGGCGGAGAAGGTGCTCATAATCCATTCCAAGCAGAACATTTGATCGATCATGGCGGAGTTGGGTTCGTGCAAATCGACACTGGCTATATCGGTGGAATCGGTGATGCCTACCGTGTTGCGCAGTATGCACAAGCACGCGGCGTGCAATTTGTGAACCACACCTTCACCTCACACTCAGCACTTTCAGCATCATTGCAGCCATTTGCAGGACTGGAAGACTCGTGGATTACTGAGTATCCGATGGAACCAAAATCACTGTGTGTTGAATTAACGGTAGATAAAATCGAAGTCGAAAGCGATGGAATGATCACTATCCCTGATCGCCCTGGGATCGGTCTTGAAATCAATTTGGCCGCTGTTAAGAAGTATTTAGTTGATACAGAGATAAAAGTTGGCGGAAAAGTTCTTTATACAACACCAACGGTCTAGGCGAGCTACTCGTTCGCCCTTATAGGGCCACACTTCCCATGCTTTCCTGTAATTCTGGATTGGATTTTGCTCCATAATTGACTCGTGAGCATTATTTCCAAGGTATCCATGACGGATAACTCCAATCCGGCCCTCGTACTAGTTCATGGCCTGGGATCTGCCGGAACAATTTGGAAGAGTTTGATTCCGGACTTAGTTAATGACTTCACTGTGTACTCAATAGATTTACCTGGACATGGCGAGGCAACCCTGCTGGAAGATGAAAAATATGATCCCCGCTCTCTTGGCGAAATGATTCTGGGGCATATGAAAGAAGTTCATCAGGTGCACCAGATGCATGTAGCTGGAAATTCTTTAGGTGGGTGGATATCGCTAGAAATGGCAGCCCTGCGACCTACCAATATTGCAAGTGTTACCGCTTTAGCTCCAGCTGGGCTATGGCTCGAGGGTCCGACGATGAAGATCCCACCGAGCATTGATTCCAGAATTCTGGCCAAAATTACGCAATTTTTTATGCCTATCGCTTTTCATCTGCCACCTCTGAAGGCGATTGGGTATCGAAAGATCACTCACTTATGGCGTGAACTTAGTTATGAAACGTGTAAAGACTCAGTAATTGCGATGGCGCGTTCTAAAGGTTACCGGCCCTTGTGGCAGGCGATGATGGGCAAGAAATTTGAATCAGATGTCGCACCTGAGGTAAAGATTTCCGTGGTCTTTGGTAGCTCTGATTTAACACTTCCAGAGCCGCTGGCACAGGAGAAGTCTTCGCTCCCACAGCATGCGAAGTGGATTCGGGTACCCAATTGTGCCCATGTGATTATGTGGAATCACCGCGAGACCACAGTGAAGCTAATAAAGGAGACAGCCGGTATCTAGGCTGGCTCTTACTAGGTACTCCTAGTTATCCTTAATTAGCTAATTGGAAATAGTGAAACAGCGAAGATCTGCCATGCGAGAAGTGATTTAGCGCCAAGGCTTAGGATTAAGTAAGTCTTTTCACCAAACATGTAGTTTTTCCACTTTCCTACACCGCGATATTGCAGCCACTGATTGAGACCAAAACAGAAGAAGAAGATTGCCTGAACGAGCATGATTAAGAAGAGGCCATCAGGGGCATCATCGAGCGGAATTTGCGAGATATTTGCGGACATCGCTAGCCAAGGAGTTATTCCAGCAAGTGTGCCAAACCAGAAAGGCATCATGGTAGTTGAGGTGCGCCCCGGAGGATTCATCTTCTCTTGCAACCAACCAAAGAGAATCATGGCAATATTTGCACCAACTACTGCTATCAAAGCAGCAAGGGTCAAAATTCCCCAATACATGCTGATGATGGCAACCATCAGAGATGCACTTATTGCATACTCTGCCCAACGAAAGCGGTTAATTCCATTTTTAAGATCAGTTTCATAAGTCTTACGGGCAAATGTTGATGTGAGCAGATGATCAAGGCCAGCAAGAGCTAGGAATGCACCGATAACCCAACCGACTCGAACTTCAAAGAGAGTGGAAGTAACTAGTCCTTCTGTTCCTGGAGGACCGGCCGGCGTAGAGTCCAAGACCTTGAGCGCAAAATCATTGGTGAGCAGCAGCATCGCTGCCGCCTGAGCTAGGTGCAAAACGGTGAGGGCAATATTCCATTTGCGTACATTGCTTAGTTTCGCAGGAGTTACCCCAGTTGCTACGACTGCATTTGTTGATGACATATGACTTCTCCTTAGCGGTTATTGTGCAATGGGCGAACCTGGTTGCGCCATGACGGAAGTCTTTCATCTGTGAAGGTATTTTGCCCCACCGGCCACGATTTACGCCCGTTTGTTGGGCGACCTTCCGATTATTTTCGGCTTTAGCGCGAGCAAGGTTAAACCTGCACCCTAACAACCCTAAGGACGGGCACTTGCTTCACTCGATTCGCGTTTTCTAATTCACCCAATGAATTTGAGCAGGCACCTGGTTTAAGGGGCTAGGTGTCTGCTCAAACATATATTTCGGCAGAAGAACGGCTTGAAGGGCGACCCTTCCTGAGTAATTAGTTACTGCGAGTAACTGTGCATCTATGTAATACTTTCATCACGGTGGCTTGGTAGTAATCGGGACTTGGTTAATCACCAGGTCCCTTTTGCTTTCCATTGCAACTCTCAAGTTATGTGACATACTTCTCGTGCACTTCGGGTTTGGTAGTAATCGGGACTTGGTTAAGCACCAGGTCCCTTTTGCTTTTCCACAGGCCTCATTCATCCACAGGCCTCTTCATCACATCGTCTCGATAGTGGGTAACGCCCTAACTTCACTCTCGTGATGGGGGCGTGATGTAATTGGCAGCATTCGTGTTTACCAAACCCGATGTGCGGGTTCGAGCCCCGTCGTCTCCACCACAGTCTTAGTTACTGCAATTCGATCTATTGGTAATGGTCAAAAGAGTTGCAATAGCTGTGCATGGAAAGAGCCTCGAGAGATCGGGGCTCTTTCTTTTGCCACTCAGGTTTAGCGGGCTACTTTCTTGATTTTTGCTATGTATGGAGCGAATCTGGGCTAACTGGTGCTTGTAATAAGGCACTGGCGTGAGTACCTTTCCTACGATGCAGCCTAATCAGAATGCGCAATTGATAGCCACGGTTGGCCGCAGTCCTCGCCAGTTAGCCTGGCGCCGGTTTAGGGCAAATAAAATTGCAATACCTGCTCTGGTTGCTTCACTATCTTTCGTTCTCGTTGCAATATTTGCCCCAGTGATTGCCCGAATAATAAATGTAGATCCAAATGCACGAGATGGATCTGCCATTACTGATCGAGGACAAACAATTGGTCGTTTTGGTGGCATGAGTTGGGATCACCCGCTTGGGGTAGAACCCGGTATTGGGTATGACTTGCTTGCTCGTTTGATGTATGGAACAAGAATTTCTTTCTTAGTAGCCGTGATTTCAACTCTAGCGACAGTTGCATTAGGACTTCTGATAGGAATGGTTTCTGGTTACTATCGGGGCCGAGTCGATGCAATTTTTGGAAGATTTACTGACTTTCTCTTAGCATTTCCATCCTTCTTTATGATCATAGCTCTGAGCGCGCCAATGATTCAAAGAATCGAACGCTCAGGCGTGGCGAGGGATAATGGTGCGCGAATTCTTTATTTAATCATCATTTTGGTTTTATTCGGATGGCCGTATTTTTCCAGAATTATTCGTTCTCAAGTTTTATCTCTGCGCGAACGTGATTATGTAATTGCGGCCCGCGCGCTTGGTGCATCAAATCGCCGAATAATTCTCAAAGAACTACTGCCGAATTTATGGACTCCAGTAATCGTATATGTCTCACTTTCACTCCCAGGGTACCTAGCCGCCGAAGCAGTTTTTTCATACCTTGGAATCGGCGTTCAACCCCCTTCGGCGACGTGGGGTTTAATCATTGCTGACTCAACTAAGTACATTTTGAGCGAACCAACCTATTTCTTTATACCTGCCGTGTCGTTAATCTTGGTTGTACTTTCCTTCAATTTATTGGGGGATGCAATCAGAGATGCACTAGATCCGAAGAGTGAGAGCTAGAAAAGAAAATCTGCGTAAACGATAGAGAAAATCAAGGGAGAAAAAATGGCTAGAGTGAAGAAATCGACAAGTATCGCAATTGTTGCAGTCGTTGCACTTGCTGTCCTTGTTGCTGGATTAGCAAAAATGAGTGGGTTGGGTTCTTCAAATAAGAACACCATCACATATTTAACGCATTCTGAGATTTGGACACACGCTGATCCAAACCGAAACTACACCGGCCAACACATCGCATGGTTCGGGTCATATATGCACCGCACACTGACAGCATATGCTCGCGCTGAAGGCGCAGCGGGCTCTGCAGTTGTGGCAGATTTAGCTACTGATACAGGTCGCTCCTCTAATGGGAACAAAACCTGGGAATTCACACTTCGTGATGGAGCCACATTCGAAGATGGTTCTGCAATTACCTGCGCAGATGTGAAGTATGGAGTTTCACGTACCTTTGCCACCGATGTGATTACTGATGGGCCAACTTATGCAATTGGAATGCTAGACATCCCATCAGCTGCAGATGGTTCTTCTGTTTACAAAGGACCGTACGCAACTGCAAAGAACGATGTGGCGGCATATGACAAAGCCGTAACTTGTTCCGAAGATAACAAGACAATTACCTTTAACTTAAAGCGTGCTGTTGGCGACTTTAATTACACGACTACATATCTTTCATTTAGTCCTGTTCCTAAAGCTGCAGACGATGGGGATGCATACGATATGCACCCTGTCTCTTCTGGCCCGTACAAGATCGAGAAATACAAGGCTAAGGACGAAATGGTTCTTGTGCGAAATGAAAACTGGGATCAAGCATCTGATCCAATTCGCAAGGCCCACCCTGATCGCATAGTTGTTCGATTCGGTATGGCTGAAGAAGTAAGAGATCAATTGGTTCTCAATGATTCTGACAAGAATTCGATGTCGCTGGATGCAATTCTTCCGACTAACTTACCGACAATTTTTGATGATGCAGGTAGCACGAAACCAGAGTTTGCAGGTCGTGCACTCAATGTTTACGACCCATATGTTAATTATCAGGCTGTCAACGTTAAGAAATTATCTTGCCTAGATGTTCGCAAGGCAATTTTCTATGCTAAAGACTTTGCAGCTTTGATTAAGCTCTCGGGTGGAGCGGCATTTGGCGGAGATCAAGCCGATGGTGTTATCAAGCCATTGATGGGTCTTGACTATGCCAAGGTCACCGGACTTGATGAATACAAGCCTTCTGGAAACCCTGAGGCTGCAAAGAAATATATGGATGCGGCGAAAAAGTCTTGTCCAGATGTGTATGCACGGGTAACAGATCCGAAGCGTGGAATCACTTTTGATACAACAATTAGTGATACTGCGAAGAAAGCTGCAGGTATTTGGATTGATGCAATGAAGAAGAATGCAGGCATTGTTGCCAAGTTCAACTTCCTTGAACCAGGTGCTTACTATTCAGTAGTACTCGATGCAACAAAGCAGGGCGATCTCTCAGCAGGAGGTTGGGCTCCAGATTGGGCAAATGCCTCGACTGTGATTCCTGAACTCTTTACTGAAGGTGGCGGATTCCCGTTGTCACAGAACTGGGGCGATGCTGCATATAAAGCGTTTAAGCAAAAATCTGACGCGGCACTCGTTGAACCAGATCGTATAAAGCAGGGAAAGATGTGGGCTGAACTTAATCAGTACGCTATCGATCAGATGTGGGTCATTCCTGGTGTCTTTTCAAAGACACAGGAAGTCTGGGGTTCAGGCCTGGGTGGTGTCTACTTCTGGGAATCACAAGGTGCCCCATCCTTTGGAGACATCTTTATAAAGTAGCAAGCATGTAAGGTGTGGATGCGAGAGAATTTTTCTCTCGCATCCACATTCCTTGTGCCAGAGAGTTTTAATCGAGAATGGAGAAGGAACAGATTGTTTTTATACATTTCTAGACGTCTGTCAATCTCACTCTTGATGCTCTTAATTGTGAGCTTCGCAGTTTACGTAATTTTCGCCTTTCTCCCCTTTGATCCAGCTGCCCTCACCTGCGGCAAGAATTGCAATGACCCAGGAATCATCGAAGCCAATCGACACAGGCTGGGCTATGACTTACCTTTTTTCACGCAGTACTTTCTATTCTTAAAAGGAATATTTTTCGGTCGAACATTTGGAGAAGGTGCAGCTCTGATAAGTTGCCCAGCACCTTCACTTGGATATTCATTCCAGCAACATGCGTGTGTGACCAATTTGATTGGTGAAGCTCTCCCGGTAACTCTGTCTCTGGCTGTCGGAGCGCTATTCATGTGGTTAGCACTAGGTGTGGGACTAGGGATTCTTGCCGCACGATTTAGAGGTGGTTTAACCGACCGACTAAGCACAGTTTTTGTGCTTGTTGGAACCTCACTTCCAACTTTTCTCACTGGATTACTCCTGCTTGTATTCGTTGTAATCAAATGGAAGTTCATTCCTTTCCCTGAGGGAAACTATGTTCCGTTTTTGGAAAATCCATTTCAATGGATACAGATCTTGTTTTTGCCATGGCTCACTCTGGCTTTTGCATACGCAGCTCTTTATACGAGGTTCGTCAGAAGTTCTGTCATCGAAACCTCGAATGAGGATTATATTCGTACAGCACGTGCTAAAGGTTTAACCGAGAGTGTAATATTAGGAAAACACACTTTAAGAGCAGCGCTAGCACCGATTGTAACGATGGCAGGTCTAGATTTTGCTGGATTACTTGGCGGTGCAATTCTCACTGAATCAGTATTTAATTTGCCTGGACTTGGCCGCCTTGCCATTAAAGCCGTGACAGATATTGATCTTCCAATCATTGTTGCAACCACATTGTTGGCAGCATTTATAGTAATTACAATGAATTTAATTGTAGATATTCTTTATGCCTTTATCGATCCCCGTGTGAGAGTCGCATGACTTTACTCAGCGTAAAAAATCTCAGCGTTGAATTTCCAACTACAGATGGACTGGTTCAAGCTGTAAACGATGTCTCCTTTGACATTAATGCAGGTGAAACCCTTGCAATAGTAGGCGAGTCTGGCTCAGGCAAAACAGTGACAAATCTTGCAATCATGGGGCTAATCCCAAAAAAGACCGCACATGTTTCTGGAAAAGTTTTATTTGAATCAGCTACTGGACAAGTTGATCTACTGGCAATAGATAAAGAGAAATTAAGGCGGTATCGAGGCCGCGACATAGCAATGATTTTCCAAGACTCAATGTCTTCATTGCATCCCTTTTTCACAATAGGTGATCAGATTATTGAAGCTCATCAGATTCATAATAAGGTAGATCTAAAAGTAAGTAGAAATCGGGCAATTGAGCTGCTTGAGCTAGTTGGTATTCAAGGAGCAGCATCGAGAATTAACTCTTTCCCGCATCAATTTTCCGGCGGAATGCGCCAACGAGCGATGATTGCCATGGCCTTGGTCAATAATCCTTCTCTGCTCATCGCAGATGAGCCAACTACGGCGTTGGATGTAACTGTGCAAGCACAGATAATCAAGATACTTCAGGATTTGCAGAAAGAGTTAAAGATGTCGTTGATCCTGATTACACATGACATGGGAGTAGTTGCAGGGGCTGCAAATCGCGTCAACGTCATGTATGCAGGTCGCATTGTAGAAAGTGCCGGAGTTAATGATCTGTATGCAAATCCACTTATGCCATACACGCAAGGGTTGTTAGCCTCAGTTCCGAGAATGGACCGGCCTCACACTGCGCGATTAGAAACTATTCCCGGCCAACCACCATCGTTGATTTCTCTGCCCATGGGTTGCTCATTTAGCCCACGATGTTCACAGAAATCTAGCATCAGTGGTAATAAGTGTGAGACGTCGATGCCCCAGCTCACCAATCGCACATCTGAACATTCTGCTCGATGTTTCATTGGAGAGAGCCAATGAACTCCCCAATTCTTGAAGTGAAGAATTTATACAAAACATTTCCACTTGCGTCCCAGGGCATTTTTTCTCGCGTTAAAGGGTCGAATAAGGCAGTCAATGGAGTTTCATTCACCCTAAATCAAGGAGAAACTCTCGGACTTGTGGGTGAATCTGGCTGTGGTAAATCAACACTTGGGAGATCGATTCTCAAGCTCTACGAACCCACTTCTGGCTCAATTATCTTCGAGGGCGAAGATATAACTCAGTACTCTGCAAATAAGATGAAACTAATGCGGACAAAGATGCAAATGATTTTCCAAGACCCATACGCATCTTTGAATCCACGCGACACTGTTGGTGCCATTATCGCTGCCTCATTTGAAATTCAGAAGATTACGCCAGCTGGCGGAGTGAAAAAAGAAGTGCAGTCATTGATGGAGAGAGTTGGATTAAATCCAGAACATTACAACCGATATCCACATGAGTTCTCTGGTGGTCAACGCCAGCGTATTGGTATCGCGCGTGCTATTGCGATGAAACCCAAATTTATTGTCTGTGATGAACCGGTTTCGGCACTGGATGTTTCTATTCAAGCGCAAGTAATTAACTTACTCGATGATTTGCGTGATGACTTTGGTCTTTCCTATCTATTCATTGCCCACGATCTATCTGTAGTGCAACATATTTCTAACCGCGTTGCAGTGATGTATCTAGGAAAGATTATGGAACTTGCACCAACCGAAGAGCTCTACCAGAACCCCCATCACCCATATACGCAAGCATTGTTATCAGCCATCCCACTTCCAGATCCAATTCTGGAGCGCAAGCGCGAACAAATAATTCTGCAGGGAGATATTCCAAATCCGGTAAATCCTCCTACAGGGTGTGTGTTTAATACCCGTTGCTGGAAGGCTCAAGAAATTTGCCGAACTAGCGAGCCTGCTCTCGTACAACTAGGGGCCTCACAAGTTGCTTGCCACTTCCCTAATTGATTAGCACAAATACTTATTGACAATTAAATAATACCCACCTAAGTTTTCTCTACTACCATTAAGGAGCCCAACAATGGCAAGAATGTGTTTTATGTTCGAAATATTCGAAGGTAAAGAAGCTGAATACAAGAAGCGCCATGATGAGATTTGGCCAGAGTTGGTAACCGCAATCAAGGATGCTGGGTTCAAGAATTACAGCCTCTTTCGTCGTGGAGTTCACGTTATTGGTTACTTCGAAGTCGAGCCTGACACAAAGACAGCTTTCGAAAAGCTTGGCAAGAGCGAGGCAAATGCTCGTTGGGCCGAATGGTTTAAAGATGTCATCGTCAATTTAACTGACAATAATGGCAACTTACTTGAGTTCAAGGAAGTCTGGCACCTAGACTAAAAATAGGTTGGGGAACCAGCCTTATTACATATCTGATTTATGCGTCAGCTGGACGCATAAACAATTCGATTGGATAACCATCGGGATCAAGCAGATACAGAGAACGCCCGCCAGCGTTTGGTCCTTCAGTGATGTCTACACAACTTTCACTACGTGCGATGTATCCCATCTTAAACATCTTTTCTGCAATTTCATCAATTTTTGAAACATAGAAGCTAATGTGCCCGCCGCCGAAATCGCAGGGACGCGATGCCGCTGATAGTTTTTCAGTACCTTGATAATCCAGTAGCTCGATAAATCCACCACCAGGAACTTCAAGAAAAGCAACACTAATTGCATCGAATTTGAGATTGAGGACCGTCCTTAAGTAAGGACCGTTAAGGAGCTTTTCAAACTTCACGTTAAGGCCAAGTCCGTCTCGATAGAATACGAGCGACTTCTGTAGATCCTTTACCGTGATTCCGCCGTGAAAAAACCCCAGAATTTCGCCCATTTTAAATCCTTTCGTTTGGTTGTGATGTGGGAAAACTACATGACGATTCCGCCATCTTGGCTGAGGGCTTGTCCTGTGAAGTAGGAGCCTTCATCCGAGATGAGAAAGAAGATAAAACCAGCTGTTTCATATGGCTCTGATGCTCGACCTAGGGGCACTGAAGTTAAACGCTTTGAGGTGATGTCTTCAACAGTGATTCCACGAATTTCGGCAAGTCTTTCCAAAACCTTATCTTGCATCGGAGTATCAACAATGCCCGGGCAGATTGCATTGACGCGTACGCCCTTTGATCCAAATGCATAAGCAAAGGAACGGGTAATTGAAAGCACCGCAGTCTTAGATGATGCATACACTGCAGTTTCTGGGGTTGTCGCCAGTTTGGCAGAAACTGAACTTAAGTTAACAATGCTCGCACCTTCTTTCATTGTGCGTCCAATGCGGCTTGTCAGGTCCCAGACGGCCTCGACGTTGACTGCGTAGATATCGCGGATGTCTTGCACGGTAAATTCCAGGATCGGTTTCAAGCGAATGAGCCCAGCGGCATTAACAAGGGCGTGCGCGCCTTGAGCCGCTGCAACGACTTTGTCACGGTCTTCACTCTTTGATAGGTCAGCAACAAGGTGCTCAACGCCAGTGAGCTTAGTCAGCGCCTCCTGATTCATATCTACCGCAATAACTTTCATGCCCTCATCACGCAATCTGATTGCAGTTGCCTGACCTATTCCAGAAGCAGCGCCAGTCACTACCGCAAGTTTTCCTTTATGAGGCATCATCTTCTCCTTCATCGAAAATTGGGCTTCGGCAGAACTGCGGAATCAAAAAAGTATATGGAAGGTAAGGGATAGCGGCAATAGGTTTTCAGCAAAGAAAATCATCATCAGGAGGTGACCGCTAAGGCATAAATGCCGACGGCAATTGCAATTGCGCTAAAGACTACTGCACGCGCAGGCTGCTTCCGGTAGACGATTACTTCAATCAGAATTACCCAGAGTGGAATAGTTGCCATCACTGACTGAGCAACTACGGGGGAGCCTTCGCGGATTGCATAGATGGAGGCAAGCCACCCCATGCTCATAAAAAATGATCGCCTTACTAGCTGCAGGAAATCTCGCCAATGCAGGCCGATTGGCGGGAAGATCAACATAAAAGTAAAGCCTGCCAACAGTTGGCGGACAATAAAGGTTTCAGTGGTTCCGACTCCAGCTCTATCCAAAAGAACAACAGCTACAGTCACAAAGCCGCTTAATACGCCAATAACAATAATGAGAAAAATGGCAGTGAATGAACTAACTCCAACCAGGCTCTTGCGTAGTGGAAATATTGTCGCAAATACCAGTACAACTATCAGCAGAACCTGTATTGGAATAATGCTGGCTCCCAATGCAACTGGTCCAGCAAGTAGTACCACAGCCGGCGTGAGAGCTTGCCCGACTGACATAACCGATGCCGAACTGCGAGACACCATTCTGAAAATAATCCCAGCCACGACACCACTGCCTACTGCTCCCACAACATGCAAATAGGGAACTGATCCGGACCAAAGAATCCAATTTGGCCCAAATGGAATTAGTGGAAATACGAATAACGCATTGAGAACAAAGAGTGGACCTATTGCCTTATAAATTGAGATGTTTAGGGCAACGCCCCTAGTTAGAAAGATTCCAACTGCAAAAGCGATTGCTGCCACGATGGCGAGAAGCAAGCTCACGCATTGACTATACCCTTCCCATCTTACGAAAATAGAGGTAAAGTCTCACCATTCACATAATTGCTGCTGTGATTTGGCACGACGGGGAGGTTGCTGTTGCAGACAATGCAAAGCCATGGAGTTGAGAAATTCTTATCAACCGAATATTTCCAAAATCCATATCCCATATATCGAGAAATTCTGGAATCCAATCCAATTTTTTGGAGCGAAAAAGCTCGAGCATGGATTGTGAGTCCTTTTCATGAAGTGGAAGAAGGCCTTCATCTAGATCTTTTCACTCAAAAACAGCGCATGCTCAAGGCGAGTTCGCATTTCACTGCAGATGAACTAGCAAAGATGCCTCACATTCTTACCAATTTGAGTAATTGGGTGGTATTTCAAGATCCACCAGAGCACACTCGTCTGCGCCGCTTGATCAGTAAATCTTTTACACCTCGTAGTATCAACGCACTTGAGCCCAAAATTGAAGCGATTGTCTCCAATTTACTTGATCAGGCGCTAAAGAAAGAGACCTTTAACTTAGTTGATGAATTCTCTTTCCAGCTCCCAGCAATGGTTATTTGCGAACTTCTTGGAATCCCGCTTGAGAAACAATGGGATCTAAAGCGCTGGTCAGATGGCGTTGCCGGATTTACCGCCTCTGCTCGAATTACTCATGAACAAGCAGCATATGCTGAAGAGGTAGCACGAGAAGCCGAGGAGTATCTCATGGGCTTTTTCGAGCAGGTTCGTAAAACACCTAACGATGGACTATTAAGCAGAATTGTTAATTCACAAGGCGCCGAAGATGGATTAACGGATAAAGAAATTGTTGGTCTAACAATCCAACTATTCTTTGCTGGTTTTGAAACAACTGAAGGATTAATTGGAAATATGGTGCTGACGCTAGTTAATCACCCCGAGAAATTAGCTTTATTGCGCAGTATGCCTGAACTCATGGATGCAGCGGTGGAAGAAACGCTGCGTTATGAATCTTCAATTTTAAAGCAATCTCGAGTTGCAAGTGAAGAGGTCGAAATTCTTGGAGAGACCATTAAAGCTGGAGATTATGTTCATTTCATGATTGGCGCTGCAAATCATGATCCGGCACGCTTTGCCAACCCTGAAGTATTCGATATCACGCGATCAGATGCGGGAAATATCAGCTTCGGCCATGGTATTCATTTCTGTATTGGAGCCCCACTTTCTCGTCTTGAAGCCCGCATCGCAATGCGTCAATTACTGGAGCGGATGCCCAAGATTTCAATCCTTGATCCACAACCAACATTTCCGGAACTGCTTGCCGTGCGTAAACCACTGCAATTATGGGTGACTAACGCGTAAGTTAAGTGAATTAGAAGTTATATAGGCGCTTTGCATTAGTGCGGCAGATTGCTTCTTGCTCTGATGCGCTAAAGGTTGAAATGTAATCGCGGGTAAAGCCCATAATGATGTCGTATGAGCTATAGAGACGATCCACCGGCCAGTTAGAGCCTAGAACGCAACGATTTGGACCGAATGCTTCCAAACAAACTTCCGCCCATTTACGCAGTGATTCCTTGGTAAAGCGTGGGTCTGTCATCGGCATACCTGAAATCTTCATCGTCACATTCGGTGCTTTTGCTAACGAGCGCACAGCCTTTGACCAGTTAGCAAAGTATTCATCATCACGCGCACGTGGGAATCCAATGTGCTCAAGCACAATCTTCAAATCTGGATGACGCTGTGCCAGCTCTACTGCTGCGCCCATATTCGGCCAGCCGCAGTCAAGATCAAAGACAACATTTTGTTTGGTGAGTTTCTTCAGTGATGCCTCATATGCTGGATCAATCTGACCACTTGCCAACATTGGTTCAGCATTGAAATCTCGGATACCGGCATAGAGTGGAGATTGGGCATGTTCATCTAGTTGCTTGGCAGCCTCTGGCGCTCCTAGTGGGCAGTCAGCAACGATTCGCATTGGAACTGGACCAGTTTTTGCCATTTCAGTCAGCCATAGTGTTTCAGTGACCGGGTTTGGCGAACCAATTGCTGCTTGCACGTGCACGAAAGCCTCGATACCGGCAAAGCGCGCCTCTGACCAAAGATCATTTAGTACGAAAGCCTCAGACTTAATGGCATCGATATTTCCAATAATCGGGTGCACAAAATCTGGACTCAGCCAAACCCACTTGAGCTCTGGATGTTTAAAATCCCAAAGGTGAATATGAGTATCAATGATTGGAATAGGTGTGCTCATGTGAGACCTCTCAATAATGGTGCTTAGCTCGTACTTTCTGGCGCTAAGTTACCGCGAGAGCGCCAAAAATTGAAGAGCTCGGGGCCCTTTATTTAAATCGGGTACCGATCTGTGAACCAATAGTGAGGGCAGTCTTGATATTGGCAAGTGACTGCTGATGCGTATAGAGAGGGGCTTCTAGAAGTCCTGCTTCCACATATTGAGCAAATGCATTGACCTGGTGGATCAGCCCAAGGTGTTCAACCAATCCTGACTCATCACTCCAGGTTGCAAGCGGGTCATTGAGCCCATTGCCATGCAGTGTTACCGATGTTGATGAAAACCATGGAGCGCCAAATGAGATGCTGCCTTTAAGGCCAGAGATTGCCGCAGTTATGGGCATCGAGACTCTAGCTGAGAGAACAAAGTTGGAGCGGGCTCCACTTTTAAATCTCATAAATGCATGGGTCTCTTCATCTATTTCATTGTGGTGCAGCTTTCCAAATGCATGTATCTCAGTGGGATCACCTAAGAATTCTTGCGAGAGGGCGATGGGGTAGATGCCCATATCAATTATTGGGTTACCGCCACCGAGTGTGTAGAGACGGGTGACACCTAAGTTTGCTTGGCAGAAACTAGAGACAACTAATTCAACATCGCCAATGGCGCCATCTGCCACCAGCTGTCGTGCGATATCCATATGTGGCAGGAATCGAGTCCACATCGCCTCAACTGCCAAGACTTTATGTGCTTTGGCGGCGGCATAAATTTGTTCCGCTTCACTGACATCCATAGTGATTGGTTTCTCAATTAATACATGCTTGCCCGCATTTATTGCAATCAGCGCAACTTCAAGTCGATTAGAAGGAAGAGTGCCAATATAAATTGCGTCAATATCTGAGCGGGCAGCTAACTCTTCGTATGAGGTATAAAAATCAGCGATGCCAAATGTCTTTGCAAAAGTCTCTGCCTTGCCTGGAGTTCTAGAGGCAACGGCGACAAAATTCTGCTCAGAATTCTTCTGCGCAGTCTTAATCATCTGCTCAGCAATCCAACCGGCACCAAAGACTCCCCACCGTAGTGGCTTGGAATCCTCTGGTTTAAATAGATGCGGCTTTGGCAATGTGGTCATGGCGCTAACTTATCTCTATTTATAGGAATTTGGTACGGTGCAATGAATTAAATTCTATTTTAGAAGAAAATTAATTTCAGACCTACAGCCAGCGCTGAGACGAGAGTAATGTTTTGAAACATTCGCAGATCAATTTTTGCGATAAACCTTCTTCCGATAAGGGCGCCGATAGCGACCATTGGGACGGCAGGAAGGATGTAGTGAAGAGAGTTTAGATTGAGCAAACCGAGCCCGAGAGTGAAGGGAAGTTTTGCCAGGTTAATGATAAAGAAGAACCAGGCTGTATTTCCTAGGAAGTTTAGAACTGAGTTTTTGCGTAACAAGAGATAGATACTCATGGGAGTGCCACCAGAATTTGCAATCATGCTCATGAAGCCAGCTGTAGAGCCAAGAAAAACCCGAAGAGTTCGCGGATAGCCAATAGTGATGTCGTCATTATGTTTCTGCCAATATTGGCTGACGGGGTATAGCAAGACTAGTAATACGACCACCACCCCAATTGTTCTTTTCAGGGAGTTATCTGTTGAGTGAAAGAGATAGAAGGCTCCTGCAACAAAACCACATAAGACTGGCAAGATGAGCGTCTTAAGGAATTTCCACTCAACGTGCTTTTTATATATTCCAATTGCAAAGAGATCACCTACCAAGAAGAGAACAAGAAGAACTCCGGTTGATTCTTTAGCTGGCATTACTTGAGCAATCAGGGCTGCAGAAAGGAGCCCAATGCCACCAATTGCGGTTTTAGATACTCCGACTAACAAGCCAATTGCCATCATGGTGATGATAAGAGAGGTAGTCATGAAGCATCCTGATATAGCTTATGACTACTTACTTTCACAACGAGCATTCTATGGGTGCTCGTTAAGAAGGCTGCTGCGCCCGTACCCATGCAGGGAGAGTAATATTGGGGCATGAGCCAGAAGAGTAAATTTCTCGCCACTTGGAAAACACTTCCTAGGCAACTGCGAAAAGTAATTGTTTCAGTCATTGGCTTCACCCTCATCACCATAGGTTTGCTGCTGATTGTGCTTCCTGGGCCATTTACTTTGCCATTTCTAATCCTGGGACTTGTTGTCCTTGGGCTGGAATTTGCCTGGGCTGATCGAATGCTCGATCAAGTTAAAGCTCAAGGGAAGAAAGTTGATCCAAGAAAGTTGCTCAAGAGAAAACCGAAAAATCCAGAGGCTAATTGAGGGCTATTCGATACTGACGTTTGCCGGATTCTAAGGTGTAGGAGTCATAGAGCTTTCGGGCAGTTGCATTATCTTCATCAGTATTCCAATAAAGACGTGAGCATTTATTTTCTATCGCGTAGCTCTTTACATATTCAATGAGTGCGCGTCCCACACCTTTCCCGCGCACAGTTGAATCAACGAACAGGTCTTCGAGATAGCAATGCCCGTTTTCAGACCAGGTTGAGTTTTGCAAGCTATAAGTTGTAAAGCCAACAATTGCCCCATCATCAATTGCAAGAGCGCACTTCATATTAAAATCGAGATCCAGAATTCTCTGCCAGGTGAGCTCGCTCTGTTCACCTGAAAGCTCAGTCTGATAGAAGTCGAGATATCCCTGCCAGAGAACGAGCCAACGTTGTTTATCTGCAGGTAGTGCAGCTCTGATCGAGATAGACATTAGAGTGCAAATGAAGGGTACTTATCGGATACCAAGATAAATGCATAACCGTTCACACGATTCCAAAAGCGCATGGTCTTAAGTACAAACTTGCCAGCCCACTTTGGATAATTTCCGGTTGCCGAAGTCATGATCCAGGCAACCAAAGTCATGCCAAGGGCGATGACTGCATATATAATTCCAACAATAATGAGCGGGATTGCCAAGAACCATTTGACCAAGGGAAGCCAGCGATTGAGAGCTTTGCCGCCATTGATATCAGGGAAAGTTACCTCAATATTTTTATTGCGCTCAATAGATGGGTAATCATCAGTAAGCAGGAGAACATAGGCAACAACGCGCGTCTGCAATTCCAGAAATGCGTGGTTGAAGGTGAGCAGGTAGCTTGGATAAACCTCACGGAATACCAGAGCCAGTAGCGCTGGCACGATGATGAAGCCAGCTGCAAAACCAGCATTACTCTGAACGGCAAAGGAGCAGATAAATATCAGGACCGGAAAGACCAAGATTCCACGCCAGAAGACCGTGGCCTGATTGCGCTTCTTATAGTTGATTTCCACATCCGTCTTAATTTGTTTGCTCATATATGAATTCTATCTCGCACCTGTACTCTTAACTCCATGAGCGCGCGTGAATATGCAGTTATTACTGGGGCAAGTAGTGGAATAGGCGCTGCAACAGCGCGACTACTGGCAAGCAATGGTTATCACGTGATTGCTGCCGCTAGACGCGCAGATCGATTAGCTGCCCTGGCCGCTGAAGATAAGAATATTGAAGCTTTCACACTCGATGTCACCAAGCAAGATTCAGTTGATTCGCTCACCAAGCACTTGCAAGGAAAACCAGTCTCAATTCTTATCAACTGCGCTGGTGGCGCCTTTGATGCAGCGGCAATTAATGACTCTGACCCTGAAATTTGGAAGAAGACATACGACATCAATGTTGTGGGCTCTGTGCGCATGGTTAAGGCAATGACCCCGTTGATGCAGGCATTTGGCCGTGGGCATATCGTGATGATTTCATCCACCGCCGGACACCGCGTCTATGAAAATGGCGGAAGTTATGTGGCAGCAAAGTTTGCCGAAACTTCCCTTGTTGAAACACTTCGACTAGAACTCAATGGTCAACCAATTCGGGTGACAGAGATTGCTCCTGGAATGGTTAAGACCGATGAGTTTGCAAAGCAACGCTTTAGCGGTGATGTTGAGAAGGCGGCAAAGGTCTATGAAGGCGTCACAAGGCCGTTAGTGGCTGAAGATGTGGCTGAGGCAATTAGATGGTCAGTGATGTTGCCAACGCACTTTAATGTGGATTCTTTAGTGATTCGCCCACTTGCACAGGCACAAAGTCACAAGGTTTATCGACAACCGCTTTAACTACTCTTTACGACTCGATACCTGGCAAGAGTGGGATCAGTTGCGTAGGCGATGCGAACTCCAGCTAAGCGCGCAGAATGTAAGCCGTCAACAATCTGTTGGGTAAGAATTTCACCCGGTGCAACAACTGCTACTCCTGGCGGATATGGCGCAATCAGGTCGGCCGAGATTCGACCAATGGCATCTTGTGCGCTCACCAACTCTGTCTGGGCAAAGTAGGCATCTCGCATAGAAAGTGCGCGCTGTGGCACAACAGACCAACTCAGCGCCGTTGCACTCTCGCGCCGTTGTTCTTGTCTGCGCTTAAGAATCGGAATTAATACATCGGCTAAGTGGTCAAAATCTGCTTTGGTATCGGCAATAGTGCCAAGAAAGACAATAGTGTCTCGATCTGCCATCTCTACCCGAATTCCAGCGCTCTGCAGATCTTGCTCAATCTCAACTCCGGAGGCACCTAACTGCTGCACGCGCAAAACAACTTTTGATGGATCAAAGCGGCCGACCGGAAAATCTTGCGGATAGAGAAAGATAGGTAGCGCAAATTCTGCTTGCACCAGCTCTTTGAATCGATCAATATTTTCAAGTAGCGTGCCAATCAACTCTTCCCCGCGAGTTTGCAGCAGCGCTCGCACGCCATCGATTGAAGCAAGGGGCGCGCCAGCTGGTGAAGTTGTGTGGGTTGTTTCAAAGCTCTGTTCTAAACGTTCTGCGCTCAGCAAGGTGGTGCGAGCAAGTAATAGGGCAGAGGCGCTATATCCAGGTAGCGCTTTATGGGTACTAGTGATGAGCGCGTCGGCACCTAATTGAAATGCATGTTGTGGAAGGCGCGGATGAAAGCCAAAGTGTCCACCCCATGCCGCATCTAAAATAACGGGAACCTTTACTTGATGTGATAACTCAATTAGCGCTGGCAGATCTGAGATAGTTCCCAAATAACCTGGCTCGGTAAGCAGCACCGCAATTGGTTTTTCAACTAAAGCTTTTGCAAGTTCGCCCGTTGTAATTCCGATAGGAACACCGGTTGCAGCATCAATTTCCGGTGACATCCAAATTGGCTCAAGACCAGCAAGAACCAGTGCACTTAAGACCGAGCGGTGGGCGGTTCTAGAGACTGCGACCTTATCGCCTGGTTTTCCCAGGGCGAAGATAACTGCCTGGTTTGCATGGGTGGAACCACCTGTTGAAAAGCGTGCGTAATCTGCGCTCCATAAGGTGGCGGCCATTGATTCAGCCAGCTTTAGAGTTTGATTTGTTAACTTGATTTCATCTAGGCCGCCGTATAACGGTGTATCTGCATCGACCACCGCACCTAAGCCAGCATCGAGTGCGCTCGTCTTCTGCTTATGTCCAGGAATGGTGAATGGAGTTCTGGTGCTCTCAAAATAGGCGAGGTAGGCATCTAGTAGCGGTGCGGTATCTCGGAGTCGGCTCATGTGGCAAGCCTAACTCGTGCAGGTGCTAGCTGAGGTCTGCGGGTATGAAATACGGGGCTTAGAATTAAGCCATGACTTCACCGGATCGACTGCCGCAAACTCGCCATCTGGTCACAGAAATTCCTGGGCCAAAATCGACTGCCGCTATGGCACGACGTAAAGAGGCTGTTTCTGGGGGACTAGGAACTGCGATACCGGTCATTGTTTCTCGCGCACACGATGCGATTATTGAAGATATCGATGGCAACAGAATTATTGATTTAGGTGCAGGCATTGGTGTTGTCACCGTGGGAAATTCTGCTCCTCGAGTTGTGAAAGCTGTGCAAGAAGCGGTTGCGCAATTTACTCACACCAACTTCACCACAGCTCCATATATGGGTTATATCGAGGTCTGCGAAGCACTTAATCGTTTAACCCCTGGAAAATTTGCGAAGAAGTCGATTCTGCAAAACTCCGGCGCCGAAGCGGTAGAAAATGCAATCAAGATTGCCCGCCATTACACAAAACGCCCAGCAGTTGTTGTCTTTGAACATGCATATCACGGGCGCACAAACCTCACCATGGCACTTACCGCCAAGAACTTGCCATATAAAGATGGTTTCGGACCATTTGCAAATGAGGTCTACCGAATGCCGATGCCATATTCATATCGTTGGCTTGGAAATCCTGAGACTATCGCTGAAGACGCACTTGAGATGGTGATTCATAAAATTGAGAAAGAAGTTGGCGCACACAACGTTGCTGCAATTTTGATTGAACCTGTTGTGGGTGAAGGTGGATTTATCGTGCCACCTGTTGGATTTATGCCAGGCCTGCAGAAGTTTGCAACCGAGAATAAGATTGTATTTATCGCCGATGAAGTGCAATCAGGTTTTGCCCGCACTGGAAAAATGTTTGCGGTAGAACATGAAGGCATGGAGCCGGATATGATCATTACGGCTAAGGGAATTGCTGGTGGATTACCGCTGGCGGCAGTTACTGCGCGGGCAGAGATTATGGATTCATCACATGTCGGTGGCCTCGGTGGCACCTATGGTGGAAATCCAATTGCCTGCGCCGCCGCCCTGGCTGTGATTCACATGATTGAAGAAGATAAGTTGGTAGAACGCGCAGCTCATGTTGGACAAGTCCTCTTTGAATCACTGAACGCTCTGCAGCAGAAATATCCAATCATTGGCGAGGTACGCGGACGCGGCGCCATGGTTGCGATGGAGCTAGTGCACGCCGGCACGAAAGATCCCAACCCAGAAGCGATGGCAAAGGTGATTAAGTATTGTCAGAGCAAGGGCGTGCTCATCCTTACTGCCGGCACATATGGCAACGTCATTAGATTCTTGCCCCCAGTGGTCATCACCGATGAGCTGTTAAAGGATGCACTTGGGGTATTGGCTGAAGCCTTCGCCGCGCTCTAATCACCACCGCAGAATCACCGCGCTATCTCACCCCTAAAGGGGTGATTTCTACTTCCCAACACAGGGGAAATGCCTCACGCTATCGCCATGGCGAAGGTGAAAGGTGAGGCTCTCACCCAATTTGAGGTGACTTCCGGAGTCACCCTCTCTCGCACCGTCATCCCCACCCTTCCCCCTAACTATCTTTCTCGCAAACACCTATTCAATTTATTAGAACACCCAGCACCTCACACAACAGTGGTGCTGGCACCGGCTGGATATGGCAAAACATCTCTCGTTGCGCAGTGGGCCAAAACGCAACAAGACCGCGTGATCTGGACGACGCTGACTGAGAGTGATTCTCTGCAAGAGATGTCGCAGATATTTATTCAAGCAACTCGCAACGTGATCCCGGGCTTTGCTCCGTGGTTTGATGAGGAGCCAGGAATTCGCCCAGTGGAAAATGTGCGCCGTTGGGGCAATGAGTTAATTGCTACAGGCAAGGATTACATATTAGTTATTGATAATTTACGTCAGCACACAGCACGAGATGTTGATATTGCGGTGAAATTAATTGAACAATTTCCGCCAAATTTACAATTTATTACGATTCGAAGAGATTCTATTGAAACCGTCTATGCCACATTTGCCTCTCGCGGGCCACTGGCAATCGTCGGCAAGAACGAGTTGGCATTTTCAGAGAGCGAGATTCAAGCGCTCGCCGGTCAATATTCGATTGATATAACAGACCCCAGAATTGATTCTTCACTGAATGCAGCCAAAGGGTGGCCGGCAGCTGTCTCGATGATCGCCCATCAGATTTCTGGGAGCGGTTCGCAAGTTAACTTTGAAACTCTATTGGCATCGCAATCAAACCCGCTTAGAGTTCTGGCCTTATCAGTCCTTGACTCTCTGCCCGCACCGCTTCGGATAAAACTACAATCACTGAGCGTGGTGGAGGAATTTACCCACGAGCTGGCAGAAATAATTCTTGAGCAAGATTATTCATATGATGAAATCAATCAATTTGCCCTCGATGGCAATATTTTTTCCCAAACGGGATCTCCAGAAGTGACATTTGAGTTCAACTCAATCTTTCGAGAGATCCTGCTCTCTGAACTTCGCTCAGATAAATTCAGGAAGATGCGCAAACATGCAAAACTTCTGGAGTTTCATGAGCATCGAAACGAACCAAATTTGGCCCTCGAGCACGCATTTCTAGCTGAAGATTATGAAAAAGTAGGTGAGATATTTCCAGATGCCGCCCGCATCCTGCAGATAACAGGTAAGGGTCGTGAGCTGATGAGGTGGTCGATTTTCGCTGGCGACACATCTCAACTTGGTTTATTAAAGAGATCCACCGTTGAGATAGCGGGCCGGCTAGCCAACCTGGAATTTGCAGATGTATCTAACCTGGCAGATCAGATGAACCTCGATGCCAAAGGCACAGAACTCGAAGGCTTTATTAGCCAAATCACTCATGGCGCCAAGGCCTATGTGGATATATCGCAAGGAAAATTTGCAGAATTCAGCCGAGACTTTGCGCTGGCGATGCGACCTGCCACGGGTCCACTCATGTTAGGTGCCGAGGAACAGTTGGCACTGCACAGATTAGCTGCAACACATGCACTCATGCTGAACCAAACATCAGAGCTTGAAGAGATTTTTGAGGAGGCGAAGAAGCTAACTATTACTTCAAAGCTCTCTCAGAATAATCTCATTCTGATGTCAATTAGCGCGATGGTCCAACTAGAACTTGGTGACTATCGCCGAGCATTCGAAATTGCACAAAATTGCAGCGCCCAATTTACCAAGCAAGGTTATGTGGGAATCTTTGGGCCACTGGAGTCACTCTTTGTGATGGCTAGGTGCCAACGTGAATTCCTGCACAACCGTGAAGCAGATGAGCGGTTCGAGCAAGTCAAAACCTTGGCTGAGGGTTGGAAACAGTGGCATTGGTACTTCTTGGCCGAGGGAAGTTTGGCAAAGACAATGGCGATGCAGGCAAATGCACGCGGCGCCGTTGATGCGATAAATGGCATGCGCCGGAAAGCTTCAGAGCTGCCATATTCGCAAGGAATTGAAACTCTGATTGATGTGGCTGAAATCAGTGTTCGATATGAGATCAAGGATTACGACCGACTCACAGCACTGTTGCAACGTGTGCCAGAACTTCCACAAGTTCAGCTCATTAAACTGGCCCTGGCTCGCCACCTAAATAAAGCACACTGGGGTGAATTTGCTACTTCACTGCCCGATAGAACTCCGAGAGAGCGCATCATTAAGCATCTCGTTATGGCCGGAGGCGCGATTGACCAAGAGCGGGTGGCCCTGCTTGAGATGAAGAAGGCCCTTGAGATTGGCTCACGTGTGGGAGCTAAGGAAATTTTCCTTCGCCAATCAGATGAGATGGGGAACTTAATTTTGAAAATCGCCACCGAGAGCCCCACTGTTTATTTGGAAGAATTAGCAGCCAGTGTTGCCGAGAAGATAAAGAGTCGACGGGTCCAGTCTTCAGAATTTTCATCCCCACTGACTAAGCGAGAATTGGAAGTATTGCGTCATCTATCAACTGATCGGCCAATTAGCTCTATTGCAACCACTCTTCACATCTCACATAACACGATGAAGACTCACTTAAAGAATTTGTATCGAAAGATGGGCGTTGATGGCCGAGTAACAGCTGTGGAAAAAGCTCGAGCAAACTACATTCTCTAGGAATCACTAGTCGCGAGACTGCCCCGATTTATGCTTATAACGGCCCATAAACTCTCTCTTCATATCCTGGAAGTTTCCATCAAGTAGAGCCTGGCGCATCTGATCAACTAAGCGCACGATAAAACGTTCATTATGAATCGTGGCCAGGGTGCCAGCAACCATCTCTTTGGCGCGAAAGAGATGGCAAAGGTAGGCGCGGGTGTAATGCGTGCAGGTGTAGCAATCACATTCATCATCTATCGGATTAAAGTCACGGATAAATGGTTGATTAGAGACGTTAAAGCGCCCTTCCATCGTATAGACGGCACTGGTGCGGGCAATGCGCGATGCCAGAACGCAGTCAAAGGTATCAATTCCGTTCTCCACTCCAACAAAGAGATCTTCCGGGGCGCCGATTCCAAGTAGATGCTTAGGTTTTTCTTGCGGCAGAGTTGAATTAACCCAGCTCACAATCGTTCCGAGTGAATCTTTATCCAGTGCGCCGCCAATACCAAAGCCATCGAATTCAATTCCAGATGAACTCATGCCGCCCAAATCACTGGCCGCTTTCTTACGCAGGTCTTCATATTGGGCGCCTTGAATAACGCCAAAGAGGGCTTGGTAGGGCTTGGTGGCCCTGGTATCGGTGAGCTTCTTATGTTCATCAAGGCAGCGAATAGCCCAGTTAAATGTGCGAGACATGGCTAGCTCTTGATAGGGGCGAGTGTTATGTAAGGTGGTGCACTCATCGAATGCAAACATAATGTCAGCGCCCAACTTATGTTGAATCTGCATTGAGATTTCGGCGGTAAAGCGGTGCATCGAGCCATCCAGGTGGCTCTTAAAGATGACACCTTCATCATCAACATGGGCCAGTCGTTCTTTATTCTTAGCAATCACTTGATCAGAGCGAAAAGTCTGGGCATCCATCGCTAAGACCTTTTTAAATCCCACACCCAGTGAGAGCACTTGAAAGCCACCGCTATCGGTAAAGGTCGGCTTATCCCAATTCATAAATGAACCAAGGCCACCGGCTTCATCTAGCACATCGGGTCCAGGTTGTAGATAGAGATGATAAGCATTGGCCAGCAGGGCTTGCGCCCCAAGGTTCTCCATCGCCTCGGGTAGCACTGTTTTCACGGTGGCCTTTGTGCCCACCGGAATAAAGGCGGGGGTCTGAATCTGACCATGAGGTGTTGTCAGTGTTCCCACTCGCGCTAAACCAGAATCGCCGGCGTGGTTGATCTCAAAAGCGAAACCGTTTTTTGAGTTATTCATTGGGGCCACCATGAAGTAAGTGTGGCAGAGCTACCAAATCCGCACACGTTCGTGCTCTGCTAGCCAGAGCTCATCGCTCTCGCAAAGACCAAATGCTTCATAGAACTCAGCCACATTGCGCACAATTTGATTACAACGAAATTCATCAGGGGAGTGTGGGTCTGTTGCAATCCGGCGACGCACCTCTTCCGGGCGGTTCTTATTGCGCCAAGAGTGGGCGTATGACAAGAAGAATCTCTGTTCACCGGTGAGTCCGTCAATCACCGGACTCTGCGCACCCTTTAACGCTAATTTCCAGGCCTTATATGCAATCGCCAGGCCGCCGAGATCACCAATATTTTCACCTAAGGTAAAAGCGCCATTGACGTGGATATCAGGGGTGCTGGCTGGCGATAGCGCATCGAATTGCTTGACCAGCACTGCGGTGAGCTCTTCAAACTTGCTGCGATCTTCATCGCTCCACCAATCGACCATATTTCCATCGCCATCATATTTAGAGCCTTGATCATCAAAGCCATGGCCAATTTCATGGCCAATGACTGCGCCAATGCCGCCGTAATTGGCTGCGATATCAGCTGCTAAATCAAAGAAGGGTGGCTGCAGGATTGCAGCAGGGAAGACGATCTCATTGGCGAGCGGGTTGTAATAGGCGTTTACCGTCTGCGGGGTCATATGCCACTCATCGCGATCAACCGGGGCGCCAATCTTTGCGATGGCATAGGCATGATCGAACTCGGCGATTCGCCATAAGTTGCCAATCAGATCATCGGCTGAAATCTCTAACGTGGAGTAGTCACGCCACTTATCGGGATAGCCAATCTTGGGGGTGAACTTAGTGAGTTTTTCTAACGCTTTAGCTTTTGTCGCCTCCGACATCCAGGGCAGATCAATGATGCTTAAGCGATATGCCTCAAGGAGATAATCAACTAATACCTTCATCTCACTCTTTGCTTTTTCGGAGAAGTGCTTACCCACATAGACCTTGCCGATAGCTTCACCGAGTGCGCCTTGGGTGACAGATACGGCGCGCTTCCAGCGATCGCGAATCTGGGGTGTGCCAGAAAGGGTCTTGGCATAGAACTCGAAGTTCTGCTGCACGATGTCATCGGTGAGAAATGCAGCGCTGGCAGAGACCAGATTGAGTTTGAGCCAGGCCACCCAGGAATCGCGCTCGGCGCTAAAATCACCGAGCAGAGCCGATACGGATTCAAAGAAGGATGGTTCACAGACAACGAGAGTTTCAAAAGCCTTTGCCGGCACCTTTGCATGCTCGGCCCAGAGGTCGAATAAGAAGTGTGGGGCAAGGCTTTCTAGCTCGGTGCGGCTGTATTTGTTATAAGTCAGAGTTGCATCACGATCTTTTACTTGATCCCAGTGATGGCTGGCGATCTTTGTCTCCAGTGCCAAGATCTGCGCGCCCACGGTGGCGCCATCTGAAATTCCCACTAGCGCGCACATCTTTGCCACGTGATCTACAAAGGCGCTACGGATCTCGGCAAATTGATCTTCTCGGTAATAGGACTCATCGGGTAGCGATAATCCGCCTTGGCCGAGATAGAGAATATTGGTATCAGAGTCCATCGCATCGGGATAGATAGCTGCGCCAAAGATTCCACCAATGCCCCGCATTTCAAGTGCAGCCATGACCGAGATAAATTCGTGCAAGTTGGTGATGCCATCGATAGCAGCTAAATCTTCAACGATGGGCGCGATACCGCGAGCCTTTATGGCATCGGTATCCATAAATGATTTGTAGAGGTCGCCAATCTTCTGCGCCTCACCTTCCCCGGTTGCACTTTCGATAATCTGGCGGACCTGGGCTTCGGCGGCATCATGCAATTTGCGGAAGATGCCATCACTAGATCGGTCATCTGGCATCTGATACTCGGTAATCCACTTTCCGTTGTAGTGACGGAAGAGGTCATCTTGTGGGCGGACCTTTGGATCAAGTGCCGATATTTCAATTCCAGATTTTGCCGGGCTCATGAGTTCCATTTCATCGTGTATAAAAGTAGTTGAAAGTTCAACTTTGTCACTAAAGAGCGTACTATTGCCGCTATGGCAGGGCAAAACGCTACAACACCGCGCTGGCTTAATGCTGCCGAAATGAAGGCTTGGCGCCGATACATCATCGCTAGCCGCCGACTACTTGAAGCACTCGATCTAGATCTTGCCAGCCATGAGCTATCGATGGCTGACTATGAAGTTTTGGCGCAATTAAGTGATGCCCCGGAGCGCAAGATGCGGATGAGTGAGCTGGCAGATGTCGCCATGCTCTCGCGCTCGCGCCTTTCCCACCGGATCAAGGTGATGGAGAAGGCCGGCTGGGTAAAGCGTGAGGCCTGCCCGGAAGATAAGCGCGGCTTCTTTGCAGTGATGACCGCCAAAGGGTGGAAGGCAATTGTGGGCGCAGCCCCGGACCATGTGGAAAGTGTGCGCACTAGGTTTGTCGATCACTTAACTAAAGAAGACCAGCGAGTGTTATCTGAGATATTTGAAAGAGTCACGCAATCACTGAAAGAGAATCCGCCAGCAGAATAAAAAACCCCGCCAGTTACCTGGCGGGGTTTTTTATAAGTAAATGAATTACTTTGCTGCTGCCTTCTTACGACGACGGCGCTTTGGAGCAACTGCTGGAGCTGCTGCCTTCTTCTTGCGACGCTTTGGAGCAGCCTTCTTTGCTGCTGCCTTCTTACGACGCTTTGGAGCAGCCTTCTTTGCTGCTGCCTTCTTACGACGCTTTGGAGCAGCCTTCTTTGCTGCTGCCTTCTTACGACGCTTTGGAGCAGCCTTCTTTGCTGCTGCCTTCTTACGACGCTTTGGAGCAGCCTTCTTTGCTGCTGCCTTCTTACGACGCTTTGGAGCAGCCTTCTTTGCTGCTGCCTTCTTACGACGCTTTG